>JGI26249J51723_1000833_pt1 | contig 10175 bp, 13 predicted proteins | sample SaaInlV_135m_DNA_FD_51723 | JGI IMG/M metagenome (IMG submission 51723) | reverse complement strand
AATTTCTCTTTAAAGTCAGCAAAGCTTCCAAAAGAATCGTTAATTGCATCAGCAATTGATCCTCCAGGTTCTCCACCGCCATTTTGTTTCATGTTATTCCAAAATAACCTGTGGTTATCATAACCACCACCATTGAAATTAACTGCTCCTCTTTGGGCTTCTGGTACTGAATTAATATCAGACAAGATGTCTAAGATATCTTTTTCTTGAATATCAGCAGGACATGCTTCAAGGGCTGCATTTAATTTGTCAGTGTATGCTTGATGATGTTTTGTATGATGTATCTCCATTGTTTGTGCATCAATGTGAGGTGCTAATGCATCATAAGCATATGGCATTTCAGGAAGTGTGTATTTTCCCATGACATATTTTAAAATTTATTCCATTTATTGCTTTAGTAAACAATTCATTTTTACTTGTTAAAAAACTAAAAAATTCATGAAATCATTACTAATTTTTTCCATAACGCTAATTTTACTATCTAGCGTTATTGTATCACAATCAATTCAATCTCAAAATGAAATTAAAACATACATTGAAAATAGTGTACCATACATTGGTACTGAAATTCCAAGAATGAACGGAATTGATGGAACTGGAATTAAAATAGCAGTTATCGATACTGGTGTAGATTTTAATCATCCAGATTTATTCGGATGGGGTCCAGATGGAAAAGTGATTGGAGGGTATAATTTCATTCAAGAAGATCAATTACCAATGGATAACAATGGGCACGGTACTAAAGTTGCAGGTATAATTGCAGCAGATGGAAATTTGTTAGGTGTTGCACCTAAAGCAAAAATTCTATCTTACAAAGTATCAGAAGATGGAGAAGGAGTATCATCAGAATTAATCAGAAAGGCAATTGAAAAAGCAATTGAAGATAAAGCAGATATTATCAATATTAGTTTAGGAGTAAACAAAACTAATTCAAAAATAGACAATGCAGTAAATCACGCATTAAATAATGGAATTTTTGTGGTGACAGCTGCAGGAAATGATGGACCAAAATTTGAAACGATTGGAAGTCCAGGAAAAAATTTTGAATCAATTACAGTTGGTGCAACTTACAACAACATGACTTCAAGTTTAATTGCAACATTGGAAATAAATGAAAAACAATATACAGTAATTCCAATGGTGGGATCCTCAAAAACAAATGAACCAATAACTGAAAAAATAATTTTTGCAGGTTATGGTAAAATCAATGACTTAAAAGATATCGATGTTAAAGATGCAATAGTAATTGTAGAAAGAGGCAGCAATGTAGAAGGAGAATTATTATTTTTTTCAATTAAAGAAATGAATGTTGCAAATGCAGGAGCTAAAGCATTAATTGTTTATAATAATGAACCAGGGATTTTTTTAGGTGAATTAATTCATGAGTTTTCAGAACCAGGATATATTCCACAAATTCCAGTAGTTTCAATAGATAGAGAAGAAGGATTAGAAATTATTGAATCAATTGAAAGGGATAATGAAGGAATAATGCATTTATTTTACAATCCAGATTTTATAGCACATTTTAGTTCAAGAGGACCAGTATCACCATTTTACATTAAACCAGATATGGTAGCCCCAGGAGCTTACATTAACACTACACAAAACAACGGAATCTATAACTTCACTAGTGGAACTAGTTTTGCAGCACCTCATGTTAGTGGTGCAGCAGCATTNTTACTACAAAAAAATCCAGAATTAGAAAACCATGAAATAAAATCATTGTTAGTCACTACAGTTCAACCAGTTTCANATGCNTATGGGCAAGAATTTTCATTACATGAATCAGGNTCAGGAAGACTAGACATAGCAAATGCCTATAATGCAAAATTGATAATCAATCCAACAAATTTTGTCATTAATTTATCAAAAGATCAACCCTCAATAGAAGAACAATTAGAGTTGAAATTAATTGAAGGAAACTTAGAAAAAATTGATGTTAGATTTGAGGGGCCAAAATTCATAGAATTTACACATGATATTAAAAATAGTAATTTACAAATTGGATTAAACATAGTTGAAGAAAGATATGGAGAACATGAAGGAAAAATATTCATCAATCACGATAAAATACAATATACAATTCCAGTGCTCATCCACTACACAGAAGGTTCAATTTCCATAATCCAAGAAAATGAAAAATTATTTTTTGAAGTCAACCATCCAGATGAATGGAGTTTTGCAAAAATNACAATCANAAATAGTAAAAATGGAAATTCAGATACAATTAGTACAATACCAGATAAAAAAACATCTTTAGANATCTATGAAAATGGAGAATATTGGATNGATGCTAAAATCAAAATTAATGGAAATACATCTGATGCATTTAACACAATTAAAATTAATTCACTTTCAGAAAAAATAGAAAAATCAGAATTAAGAGATATTCCAGAAAAACAAATTATACTAATAGTTTCAATNATTGTGATTATNGGAATTGNAGGATTAATTATTAGAAAATAAGTTATACAGAATAANTAGGACCTGCTGCAATTATATCATCTGAAACATTTTCAAATTTCTTAAAGTTTTCAACAAACATTTGAGCTAGTTTTCTGGCAGAAAGATCATAGGAGTCTTTGTCAACCCAAGTATGTTTTGGATCTAAAATTTCAGACGGAACACCTTCAACTTCTGTTGGAATATCAAGATTAAGTAAATCATCATGGCGATATTTTACAATACCAAGTGCACCAGAAATTGCGGCAGTAACCATTGCACGACTGTATTTGATCTTTATGCGTTTACCAACACCATATGGACCACCAGACCAGCCAGTATTGACAAGGTAAACTACAGTATTATGTTGATTAATTTTTTCACCAAGAAGTTTTGCATAAACTGAAGCAGGTCTAGGCATGAATGGGGCTCCAAAACACTGAGAAAATACAGATTTTGGTTCTTTGATGCCTCTTTCAGTTCCTGCTAATTTACTAGTATAACCAGACATGAAATGATACATTGCTCCCTCTTTGGTTAACCTAGAAACAGGAGGCAATACACCCAAAGCATCTGCAGTCAAAAATACAATAATGCGTGGATTTCCACCAACACTAGGAATTACAGCACCTGGAATGAAATCTAAAGGATAACCAACACGAGTATTTTCAGTTAATGAATTATCATCATAATCTGGAACATTATCATTTAAGACAACATTTTCTAAAAGTGCACCAGGTTTAATTGCATTCCAAATTTCAGGTTCTGCTTCTTGACTAAGATTAATACATTTTGCATAACATCCACCTTCAAAATTAAATGTTCCATTATCAGACCAACCATGTTCATCATCACCAATTAATTTTCTATTAGGATCTGCAGAAAGAGTAGTTTTACCGGTACCAGATAATCCAAAGAATAACGCGGTGTCTCCTTTTTTACCAATATTTGCAGAACAGTGCATTGGGAAAATGTTACGGCCAGGCAATAAGAAATTCATTATTCCAAACATCGATTTTTTCATTTCGCCAGCATACTCAGTTCCACCAATCAAAACTATCTTTCTTGTTAAATCAATTAGAATAAAGACATCAGTTCTTGTTCCATCTATTTCAGGATCTGCTAAGAAATCATTAATGCACAAAATAGTAAATTCAGGCTCATGTTTTTCTAATTCTTCAGTTGTAGGNCTAATAAACAAATTACTTGAAAACATGTTTTGCCAAACATGATCATTGATTACTCGAATCGGTAAACGGGTTCCAGGATCAGCTCCCACAAAACCATCAAAAACAAAAAGTTCTTTGTTGTCAACAAAGTCTTTCATTTTTTCAAAAAGTTTTTCAAATTTACCGCTTGGGAATTGATGATTGATTTTTCCCCAATCAACAGTGTCATGAGTAGTGTCATCATATACAAGAAATCTATCATCAGGGGATCTACCAGTATATTTTCCAGTATTGACCGAAAGAGAACCAGTAGAATTTACAACACCTTCTTTTCGTTCAACGGCTATAGCCACCATATCATCAGTAGATAAATTTCTGTGAACCTTTGATGGTTTAATCCCAAAAGCAGATAATTGTGCTAAAAATTGTTCAGTTCTAGATCGACCAAGTAATTCAGTCAATATTACAGCCCCCACATGCTATTTCAGTATATAGAGTCATCATAAGATATTTAGATCCGCTTCTATTTTCCTTATTATCTCTTTTCTACATAGAATTTTTTTAGGTCGAGGAACGTATTTATTCCAAAAATCAAGACTTAGTTCCATGCCAATCAACAAGGAATTGATCGAGAAGAGACAGGAAGTAAAAAAGAATAAACCTGATTTCGTTAGACCAGAAAGTTGGCGTTATGTTAGACTTCAAACAAATTGGAGAAAACCAAAAGGAATAGATCACCACCAAAGAAAACAAAAAAGCAGAGGCCGTCCAGGTTTAGTCAAAGTTGGATATGGCGGACCTAGAGACGCAAAAGGATTACACCCTTCAGGATTTACAGATAATTTAGTTTTCAACATTTCAGATTTAGAAAAATTAGATCCAAAAAAAGATGGAGTAAGATTTGGACATAGTGTTGGTACTAAAAAAAGAAAAGAAATAGTTATCAAAGCAGTAGAAAAGAAATTTAAAATATTCAATGCAAGAGTGAGTGTAAATGGTAGTTAATCTCAGAGCAAAAAAAAGACTGGCTTCCAGAGTTACTGGCGTAGGTATTCATAGAATAAAATTTGATTCAGATCATCTAGACGATATTGCAGATGCAATTACCAGAGCAAACATCCGTAGTTTAATCACAGCAAATACAATTCAGATAAAACCATTTACAGGAACATCAAGAGGTAGAGCACAGCACAAATTAGATCAAAAACACAAAAGAGGAACAACACAAGGTTCCAAAGAAGGAACAAAAGGTGCAAGAGTAGGTAAAAAAGCAGTGTATGTTGCAAAGGTTCGTTCACTAAGAAGATTATTGAAAATTGCAAAAGATAGAAAAGATTTGACCAATCCAGAATTTTGGGCATTATACAAAAAAGTGGGTGGAAATACGGTTAGAAATAAAGCTCACTTGAGAAGTTTAATGGACGAAATTAGAACAAAAAGAACAGATTAGAATACAAACAATTTTTTATTAAAATTTTCAATACGTCCATTTTTAATTTGAACACCTTCATTGCTAAGCATTTTTGTTTTAACATCTTCGCCATAGGCATAGCCACCAATTTTACCAGTAGACATTACAACTCTATGACACGGAATTAAAACAGGATAGGGATTTTTGTTCATAATTTTCCCGATAATTCTCTGACCATTTTTTAATCCAACAGCTTTTGCTAAATCACCATAAGTTGTAATGTGGCCTTTTGGAACATCCAATAATTTTTTGTAAACTTTATTTTCAAGATTCATAATTTTATTATTTCTAGAGAAGTAGATTCAAGGAAGGCAAGGACTTTTTGTTTGTTTGAACCCAATCCACGCCAATCTAAAAGGGCAAATTTTGCCATACTGTTTTGTTTTATAATATGTGAAAATAATTCTTCGTCAAGATCATTTAATGCATGTTTGGGAATTACAGTTCCAAGAGAATATTTTCCCTCAAGTAATTCGCAGGTAAATTTTGAAGAATAATGAGTGCCACCAAAACAAATTGCCACAGGGTTTTCAGGAATAGCGTTAGAAAAAACATCATGAACCAACTTAGCAACAGAAACACACAATGAAACATCAGTCCATTGTTCTTCAGTAGTGCCAATTTCAATGAAAATTGTAGGTTTAGTTAATGCAGTAGGACCATGATGAGTAGCTTCAATGGTTATTTGAAATTCTGAAAATTGAGATTGATTTTTTTGCAATGTTTGAAGGTATGCTTTTTGAAGATTTGGATGCGGCACAGCAACCTGTCTAGAGTTACCGCCAAATTTAGATTCAGAAAAATTTCCAGTGCTGTGACAAGTTAATGCCAGTGCACCTGATTTTGCAGCATGTTTTGACAAAAATACAAATCCATCATAATCATATTTTTCTTCAAGCCAATCAGCAGAAATGGTAGGAGTTGAAATTATAATCAGATCATAGTATTTTCCACGAAAAATATCGTCATCCAAAATCATTTCCTGTGAAAGAAATTCTGCCATATTGTAACCAGCAGGATCATCACGATACGCAACTAACAATTCCATGAGCTAAGGAATATAAGGACACCCTATTAATTTCCACCAATGAACCCTAAACAGATTTTAAAAAATATGTCCAATACTATGAAAATGGCTAAAAAGCCAGATAAAGACGAATATTCCCAACATCTAAGATTAGTCCTAACTGGAATTCTAGGCGTAGGCGTCATTGGATTTATAATTCAGTTCGTATTCTCGGTAGTTACATTTGGTCGATAAAATTGTCAGAAGAAATTAAATCACATTTATTTGCAATTAGAACCACAGGAGGTCAAGAGAAAGTAGTAATGAGACTACTGGAAGCTAAAGCCAACGCAAATCAGATTAACATTCAATCAGTATTTTGGGTCAGTGATCTTAAAGGGTATGTCGTAGTTGAAGCAGTAAATCCAAGTGACGCATATCTAGCAGTTGAAGGTGTAAGACACATTCGAGGTCAATTAAGAGGAGAGTTAGAATTTGAAGACATTGAAGGATACCTAATTAAGAAATCAACAGTTTCAACATTGGCAGTAGACAGTGTTGTTGAAATTACTGCAGGTCCATTCAAGGGAATGAAGGCAACAATTACCAGAATAGATACAGACAAGGAAGAAGCAACAGTTGTCTTGCTAGATGCATCATATCAATTACCAGTAACAGTAGACGCAAACTACCTAAAGCTCTCGAGTGGAGCATAGAGGAAGGATTAAATTTTCATTTTGAGTTGAATAGATAATGGGAGAACAAAAAATATCAGCACTTGTAACAGGAGGAGGAGCATCATCTGGTCCACCATTAGGTCCAGCATTAGGCCCTCTAGGCGTTAACATCATGGAAGTTATCGCAGCAATTAATGAAAAAACAAAAGATTTNGAGGGAATGAAAGTTCCAGTAACTGTAATAGTAGATACAGATACAAAAAAGTATGAAATTGAAATAGGAATCCCTTCAGCTGCNGCATTAATAATGAAAGAAGCAGGAATTACGAAAGGTTCAGGCACATCAGGGACTGAATGGGNAGGGGATGTCACAATAGACTCAATTATCAAAGTAGCAAATACAAAACTCGAAAAATCTTATGCAACATCATTAAAGTCAGTTGCAAAAACAATCATTGGNACATGTTTAGCATTAGGAGTTAAAGTGGAAGGAAAAACTCCAAAAGAAATTACTGCTGAAATCAATGAAGGTAAATGGGATCAAAAATTCCAGTAACTATTCAATAAGATAGACAGGATCTTTATCGGTTTTTTGTAATTCGACAAAGGTTTCTGTGTTTTGAATACCTACTATTTTTCCAATTTTTTCAATAACTACAGTATGCAGTGCTTCAAGGTTTTTAGCATAAACCTCAATTATAATATCAAATCTGCCAGTTACTTCAGAAATAGAAGCAACCTCAGAGGTTGCCATAAATTTGGCATGAATTTGATCTTTCAATTTAGGATCACGATTAATTCCAACAGACGCCTTTACGCCAATACCCAACAAAGATTCATCAATATCAATAGTGAATTTTTTGATTAATTTTTTTTTCATTAATCGCTTAATCCTACTATATAGAACTGAGGCGTTAATTCCAAGTTTCTTAGACAAGGTAGGAACAGAAATAGATCCGTCCTGGGTCAATTCAAACAATAATTTCATATCAAGATCATCAAACTTGTGCAATGTGCTAGAAAATTATGATTGTCATTTAATATGTGTAAGTTTTAAGAAAATTTTACCTTTAAATTACAACTATTAGGCATAAAAAATGAAATTTTTTAAAATAAAAGATCAGCAAAAATTTCAAGCCCTAAACGATTTTAAGTAGGTTTTCTCGAAATTGTTCGTAATGATTACAGAAAGCCAATTTGCAGAATTGATAACAAGGGTCAAAACAGAATCCAAAAAAAGAAAATTCAAGCAATCTATCGAGCTAATTATTAATTTTAAAGATATTGATGTGAAAAAAGGATTTGCAATAAACGAAGTTATTCAACTTCCAAAAACAAGTTCTCCAGCAACAGTATGCGTTATAGCTACAGGAGATATGAATCAAAAAGCAAAAGCTGCAAAGGCAGATGTAGTTATCGGAAATGACGAATTAACAAAATATGAAGCAGACAAAAGAGAGTCTAGAAAATTTATCAACAAATATGACTTCTTTTTGGCAGATACAAAAATTATGCCAACAGTAGGAAAAGCTCTAGGTCAACTTTTAGGCCCTAGAGGAAAAATGCCAACACCAGTTCCATTTAACGCATCAATTGATGCATTCCTAGCAAGGTTTAGAACGTCAATCAAAGTTAGAACAAGAGCATCATTATCAATATCNTGNAAAATAGGAGATGAGTCAATGGAAGATACGGATTTAGCAACTAATGCATTCACAGTTATCAGCGCAATAGAAAAGAAATTACCAAACGGTGANAAAAATATCAGNAAAGTTTTGGTAAAAACTACAATGGGTAAACCATTAAAACAAATCCAGGAGATAAAGAAGAAACATGCATGAAAATAGAACAGTGTATCCTAAAAGAAAAACTGCAATGTATCAAAAATTAGTAGAGTTACCAAAAAAATACAAAACAGTTTCAATAATTAAGATGAGAAAAGTTCGTTCTACACAAATTTTACCGTTAAGAAAAACTTTGAAAGGTGAAGTGGAATTTGTATGTGTTAAAAATAACATTGCACAAAGAGCATTAGAGACATTAGACATCCCAGGACTAAAGGAAATTTCTGTAGACCTAAAAGAACAACTGATATTCATTTTTACAAACATGTCACCATTCAAACTAAACGTACTGTTAGGCAAAAACAAAGTCATGATGGGCGCACGTAGCGGAGACATTGCAAGTATCGATATTCTAGTACCTGCTAAAAATACAGGAATTGCACCAGGACCAATGCTTACAGAATTCAAAGAAGCAGGAATTCCAACAAAAATCGATCAGGGAACAATTTGGATTGCAAAGGATACAACACCAGCAAAGAAAGGTGAAGCAATCAATGAAAAATTAGCATCACTATTGGGCAAATTAGATATCAAACCAGTAGAAGCAGGAATTTCACTTTATTCAGCAGTTGAAGAGGGTCTAAAATACACAGCAGAGGAAATGATAGTAGATGTTGAGAAAACAAGAGACACATTTGCGCAATTCCACCAAGAAGCAGTGTCATTGTCAATTGAAGCAGGCTATATCACTGCAGATAACATTTCACAGATACTTAGCAAGGCATCACAGTCTGCACGCTCAGTATCTATCGAGTCAGGTTTCATGACAGATGAGACAAAAGAGCAAATATTACAAAAAGCAGACGCTCAGGCAAAGGCAGTTGCAGGTCAATCTAAAGACTATACTCCAGCCTAATCAATCGTTATTTTTTACTTTAGGCAAATTCCAATTATACTTCATTGCAATTAATCTCAATGAGGAAGTAAGAGTAATTCCAACAATAGTAGCATAGTACAACTCATTTGTAAAATACAAAATTATTGAAAAAATAACAATGCCAATAAAACTTGCAGAAAGATAAAATTCCTTTACAAATACTATAGGGACTTGATTAACAAAAATATCTCGAAGTATTCCACCCCCAGCGGCAGTTAAAACACCTGCCAAAAGAATTGCCAAAAAATTTAATCCAAAAATATTGTATGCGAAAGTTGCGCCAATGATTGTAAATACGCCCAATCCAATAGCATCAAATTTCAAAAATAAATTCCAGTGTTTTTTCAAACGTGAATACAAGATTGCAATTCCAGAGGCAATTGTAACTATGACATAAGTAGGATCTACAATAGAATTTGGAACCCTTCCCAAAACAACATCTCGAATGGTACCACCTGCAACACCAGTAATAGTTGCAAGTACCAAAATTCCTATAACATCAAACTTTTTCTCAATTGCCTTAAAGGCACCTGTAATTGCAAATGCCACGGTACCAAAAAGGTCTAAAAAATAAATAAAAAATTCAGAACTAAAAGAAATCTCTGTCAACAGAAACAAAAGCAGTGTGGAGAGTAATTAAGATTGAGATTAATAAAAATAAAGATAAAATTAAATTGAAAAAATAAAGT
>JGI26249J51723_1000830_pt1 | contig 10224 bp, 9 predicted proteins | sample SaaInlV_135m_DNA_FD_51723 | JGI IMG/M metagenome (IMG submission 51723) | reverse complement strand
TAGTATCAGGCCTTGTTGGTTTTTATTTTTTAATCACACGCTCCTCCAAAAAAGCACTTATTTTTTTAAGTCTATCATTTTCATTACTATTATTTTTTAGTCATCCCTTCATTGGAAATTTTTTAATCCAACAACTGGAATCACAATACGAAAAATACAACTATAAAGATAAAAGTATTGAATTTATACATGTACTTGGTCACGGACACTACGATAATAATGAATGGCCATTATCCAGCCAAATTGGAAACTCCAGTTTAAAACGAACCTTTGAAGGAATAATGATTTTTAAAAAACTTAACAATCCGCATGTTAAGCTAATTTTTACGGGCTATGCTGGAGAGGATAACGACACGTCCAATGCCGAGATTAATGCCTCCATCGCCAGAATTACAGGCATAAAAGATGAAAACATAATCATCAATGGTAAGCCAAAAGACACCAAAGAAGAAGCGGAATTCACTAAATCTATTGTGGGAAATAAGTCATTTGTTCTGGTTACTTCAGCCTTACACATGCCAAGAGCAATGAAATTATTTAAAGACTTTGGATTGAACCCTATCCCCGCACCAACAGACTTTAAAGGAAGAAGTGAAATAAAATTACTTTCTGTGCCCAGTATTGGTTCGGTAACAAAAGCCAGTAATGCCATTCACGAGTACTTAGGTATTGCCTGGACAAGACTCGTTTCTTTTGTTTTATAAAAACTAAAAAACCCGCCTTTCNGCGNGTTTTTTATTGANTTNTATCTATTACTATTTATTTGTAAACAGCGCATAGATAACAGCAACTGCTGCTAAACCGACTAATCCGTGTGAGCCAAGGCTTGCAACAATGCCGGTAATGGTGCCAATGACATCGCCACCAATAAATGGTACGCCTGCAGCGCCTGTACCAAAGATTACTTGAACCACAACAGCTAAAGCAATTAAAGCGATACCCGCTTCGGTTAGTTTTTTGATTGTATTGATAATAGTATCAAACATATTTTCCCCTCTTTAGTTTTATTAATAACCCAACTTCATTGTCGGATTATTGTTAATTTAGAGTGTTTATTAATCAATGTCAAGCATTATTTGATGAAAAAATGCAAAATAGTTGAATAAATCAAACAATTTACTAAAAAATTATCAAATTTGCAACACTTAAACCCTTATGCCGTAAAGGAAAGCGCGATTCCAGCAAAAATCACCATGCCCAGGTAATTATTATGCAAAAAAGCTTGAAAACAGGCTGTTTTCTCTCTATTTTTGATCAAAACTTGATGGTAAATCATTAAAAATGCACTTAAAATTAGGGAAATGTCGTAAAAAACAGCTAAATTGAAAATTTCCGAAATTTTTATCAATGTCAATAATAGGCTAATTTGTAAAACACCAATGATCCATTTATCGTACTTTGCAAAAAGTATGGCGGTGGACTTAACTCCAATCTTTAAATCCTCCTCACGATCAGACATGGCATACATGGTATCGTAAATCACCGTCCAAATAATCGTGGCCAAAAAAATCCACCACGCCGAAACGGGTACGTTGTTGTTGGTTGCCGCAAATGCCATCGGCACACTCATGGCAAAAGCCAAGCCAAGTACAAACTGTGGTAAATGTGTCCAGCGCTTGGTAAAGGGATAAAGCATTGCTAAAAATAACGCAACAAATGCTAGCTGTACGGTAAGCCAATTGGTCAACAACACTAACAGAAATGCTAAACCGACTAACCCTGCAAATAATTTAAGTGCATTACCCGTAGTAACTTCGCCTGAAGTAATGGGTCTATTTTTAGTACGCTCAATGAGTTTGTCAATATTACGATCAGCGTAATCATTAATCACACAGCCTGCTGAACGCATCAGCGCTACACCTAAAATAAAGATAATCAGCAATTCAATGCTTGGCCAACCGTCTGCCGCTAAAAACAGAGCCCACAACGTTGGCCATAATAATAGGTAAATACCAATCGGCTTGTCAAGTCGCATTAGGCGTAAATATGCATTCATAATTTAGCTAAAAAATCCTCCAGATCTTTAGATAATGGAGCTTTCACTTTTTGAATCTCACTGGTCAGTGGATTGGCAAATGTTAATTGATGTGCGTGTAAAAATAATCGTTTTAAGCCTTTGGCCTTTACTTGAGTGTCGAAAATTTTATCACCGTATTTATCATCAAAAGCAATAGAATGTCCAGCGTATTTTGCATGCGCGCGGATTTGGTGCATGCGTCCAGTTTCAATCAACACTTCAACCAACGATGCTTCAAATTCATCATTGTGAAAATTTTTCAACGGTTGAAAGTGGCTCACGGCCTGTTTACCTTTAGCATCAATCACAACGCCTCTTGAATTTTGGTAAAGCGGTGCATCAATGGTGTGTCGTTTTTTTGACCAAGTACCTTTGACCAAAGCTGTGTAACGTTTTTCCATTTGATGTTGGCTCAGTTGCTCGTGTAGATTTTTTAAGACACTGCGTTTTTTAGCAATGAGCAAAACACCAGAAGTTGATCGATCAAGCCTGTGCACTAATTCCACCGGCTCTTTATACATACCCCTAAGTGCTTCGATCACGCCAACAGCAACACCGCTGCCACTGTGTACGGCCAGTCCACTCGGTTTATTAATAATTAACAAGCCTTTATCTTCATACAAAATAGCATCGCTCAATAGTTGTTTAAGACTGTCTGAAACTACAACTTGAACGGATTCTGAAACACGAATCGGTGGAATTCGTACAACGTCATCCAGTTGCAATTTGTACTCTGCTTTTTTTCGACCTTTATTAACTCGCACTTCGCCTTTTCGAATGACGCGATAGATGTGTGATTTTGGTACGCCTTTAAGATGCTTGAGCAAGTAATTATCAAGGCGTTGACCTTCGGAAAATTCATCGACGGTTTTAAAACTAACACTCATAAAGAAAACAATTGCTTGAAATTATTCGTGGTTGTATCAGCAATATCGTTAATACTGGTGCCGCGTATCTCGGCTAATTTTTCTGCCACGTAATACGTATAAGCCGGTGAATTTGACTTACCACGGTATGGCACAGGTGTTAAATACGGCGAGTCCGTTTCGACCAACAAGCGATCGGCAGGAACTTTTTTAGCCACTTCACGTAAATCAGATGCACTCTTAAACGTAATGATGCCGGAAAAAGAAATGTAGAATCCTAAATCCAGAGCGGCTTTTGCCGTGTCCCAATCCTCAGCAAAACAATGCATCACGCCAGCGACTGCCTTTTCTTGCTGCATAATCTCAATCGTATCGGCCTTGGCATCACGCGTATGAATAATCATCGGCTTTCTAGATTCATTAGAGGCTTTAATGTGCCGTCTAAAACGATCTCGTTGCCAATCGGCCGTGTCTTTTTCAATGTGAAAATAATCCAACCCAGTTTCGCCAATGGCAATAATCTTGTCATGGTTGGCTAAAGATAGTATTTCCTCAACACTGGGATCCTTGCCCTCTTGCTCAGTAGGATGCACCCCAACTGATGCGTAAATTTGATCGTGTGCTTTAGCCAGAGTAAACACCTCATCAAAGTGTTCTAAGTCGATACAAACGCATAAAAATTGAACAACTGATAACTCTTTGGCGTGCGCCAACATGCTCTCAATACTACCGCCAAATTGATCTAAATCAACCCGATCAATGTGGCAATGAGAATCAACAATATTCATAGAGANCTTTGCATAAAATAGGGATGATTAGAAAAATGACAGATTTTATTAAATTGGTAATTTTTTAAAGCCACTNCTAGCAGGGCTAAGGGTGTTTTTAAAAAGTTTCCAAGTTGATGAAAGATGGTATTTTGATTATTATTCATATTTATGCAAAGGTCTCTCACAAACCTAATTTCTTAAAAAACCCTTTAGCTTTATTGTTGAGCTTACCTTTCAGTTCTTCTAATTCACCTTCAAGCTTTCTACGAACGCCTTCTTTAATTTCTTTCTCATTCAATCTCAAGCCTTTATTTTCGACTTCTTCTTGAATTCTACGTAGTGCTATTTTCATCAACTCTGGCCCTACATGATTAATAGGAATACCATTAGGCGCACCAAAATTACGAATCACCACATCAGGAACCTCAACCGTATCCTTAAACCATTGAGTGTCAATATTAAGCTGGGTGTTAATAAACTTTAAGTCTTTAATAATGACTCGAGCTTCTGAACCCGCCTCTGTTTTCTGATTTGTCTGAGAGCTTTTATCTTTAATAACGGAATTACTCGAACCGGTTGAAGTTTGCTCCAAATTTTTCAATAAGACAACCAAGTTAACTTGTTTATTGTTTTGTTCTAAAGTGAATAACAAGCCGTCAAACTCTAATTGCTCTAGGACGATTAAATCTTCTTGGCTCTCAATGTCAACAGTCGCACTTAAATGATTAAGCACAAAAGCATTTTCATTTTTAAAAGTTTCTGGATTTTTCACCTCGATAAAATCTAAATTGATTTTTCTATCGGATAAATCACTCCTAAATTCAGCAATGCTTACGGGTGTTTTTAATACCTTTTGAGCGTAAGATTCAAGCGCACTTTTAGTCAGCCCATCGAAGAAAAAGACAACTGCCAATACAACAACAATAACGACAGCTAATAAATAAATCAGTATTTTTTTCATAATCATCCCATTTGTATTTCTAATAAAAATCGATCCTCAGACACGTACGGTACATTAATTTGGTGTGAAATCATACGCACACCTTTAATCGCCTCTTGTGAAAAATGATTGCCTTTCATTAATAGATAACGACCATTATCACACAATAAATGTTGGGTGAGTTTCAATGTTTTGTCAACCTCAGCAAAGGCGCGTGACGTAATTTGAGTAAAACACTTCATTGCCTGAAAATCTTCAACTCGCTGATTCACCACGGTTAAATTATCAAGCTTTAATTGAGTTTTAGCAAACTGCATAAATCGACACTTCTTGCCTACACTGTCCAGCACACTTACCGATAATTCAGGCCTCACAATCGCCAGGACAATACCTGGTAAACCAGCTCCCGCACCTACATCCAATAATGGCTCGTTACCAATATAAGGCAAAATCGACAAACTATCAAGCAAGTGTTTTTTAACGCCTGACTCTAAATCACGAATAGCACTCAGATTGTAAGTCTTGTTCCACTTGAAAATCAACATAAGGTAGTCCAATAACTGATCAGATTGTTGATCGCTCAACAACAAACCCATTTGCTCAGAACCATCTCGCAATAGTTGCTTGAGTCCACTCATGAAACAACTTTATAGGTCTTAAGGTACACCAATAAAATAGAAATAGAAGCGGGTGTTACCCCTTGAATACGACTTGCTTGACCAATGGTTTCTGGCTTGTACTGACTTAACTTCTGCCTTACTTCAGCAGAGAGTGCTTTAATCGAATCATAATCCATGTGGCCGGATAATTTAGTATCTTCATTTTTTCTATATTTTTCAATCTCTTCCAGTTGACGCTTGATATAACCTTCGTATTTGATTTGATTCTCAACCAAGGCAATCAGTGTTCTATCGGTTAGAAACGGTTTTCCAGATTCAATTTTACTCAATGTATCATAACTAACCTTAGGCCTTTTAAGCAACTCCAACAAAGAGTATTCATGACTCAGACTCAAGCCCAGTGTTTCACCGGCCTGAGTATCATTGGCTTGTATCCAAGTACTTTTTAATCGTTGCTTTTCTTGTGCGACTGTCTTGTATTTTTTCTCAAATGCTTGCCAACGTGCATCATCAATTAAACCTAATTCTCTGGCTTTAGGAGTAAGACGTTCATCGGCATTGTCTTCACGTAACAGTAACCGATACTCAGCACGCGAGGTAAACATACGGTATGGCTCATTGGTGCCTTTAGTGATTAAGTCATCTACCATTACCCCAATATAACTTTCATCACGTTTTGGATGCCAAGGATTTTTCTCTTGAACGCTACACGCTGCATTCACACCTGCCAATAAACCTTGAGCAGCTGCTTCTTCATAACCGGTGGTGCCGTTAATTTGCCCGGCAAAATACAGGCCTGATATTTTTTTAACTTCCAAGGTTTGTTTAAGCCCTCGTGGATCAAAAAAATCATATTCAATGGCATACCCAGGTCGTACAATTTTTGCATTCTCAAAGCCTTTAATCGAACGAATAAAATCCACTTGCACTTCATACGGCAGTGAAGTGGACACGCCATTTGGATACACCTCGTTTGTGGTTAAACCTTCAGGTTCAACAAAGATTTGATGAGAATCACGCTCAGCAAAGCGTACTACCTTGTCTTCAATTGATGGACAATATCGTGGACCAATGCCTTCGATGTTGCCCGTGTACATTGGTGAATCCTTTAAGCCATCACGAATAAAGTCGTGAGTTTTTTCATTAGTATGAGTAATGTAACAAGGAATTTGATCAGGATGGTCTGACAATTTCCCCATAAAAGAAAAAGTTGGTAATGGGGTATCACCTGGTTGTGCTTGCAATACGCTAAAGTCAATCGTACGGCCGTCAAGTCGTGGCGGTGTACCAGTTTTTAAACGACCCACGCCCAAATCATAAGCCCTGAGTGTTCTGGATAAGGCATTGGATGGCGCATCACCGGCTCGACCACCTTCAAAATTAGACTGACCAATATGAATCATGCCACCCAAGAACGTACCCGAAGTCAAAATAACTTTATCGGCTAAGAAGCTCAAACCCATCTGGGTTTTAACGCCTTTAATTACATCATCTTTAATAACAAGATCATCCACTGCTTGTTGAAATAAAGATAAATCCTCTTGATTTTCTAAAATATAGCGAATCGATGCTTTATACAAAACACGATCTGCCTGTGCTCGCGTTGCACGCACAGCAGGGCCCTTTGAAGCATTTAAAGTGCGAAACTGAATGCCGGCTTTGTCAATCGCTGTTGCCATTGCGCCACCCATGGCATCAATCTCTTTAACCAAGTGGCCCTTACCAATGCCGCCAATCGCAGGGTTGCAACTCATTTGCCCCAAGGTTTCAATATTATGCGTAATCAGTAGCGTGTTTACGCCCATGCGTGCCGAAGCCAATGCCGCCTCAGTACCGGCATGACCACCGCCAATCACAATCACTGAATAATGCTTAGATGTTTGCATAATTTATTGTATCACTTGAAAACGAAAAAAGGCTCGTTATAAAACGAGCCTTTAAAACTTAGTATTTAGTGCTTTACTTGATGTTAGCGTCTAACTCACCCGCAGCGTATCTTTGGCTCATTGTGTCTAATGAAGACACCTTAATTTTATCAGCGTTACCCGCTGAACCAAACGCCTCAAAACGCGCCGCACAAATATCAGACATTGCACTGGTAGCTTCTTTTAAAAATTTACGTGGATCAAAGTTTGATGTGTTTTCAATCAAGTGACGACGAACCGCACCCGTTGATGCCATGCGTAAATCAGTATCAATATTTACTTTACGAACACCATTCTTAATACCCTCTTGAATTTCTTCTACTGGCACACCATAAGTTTGGCCCATATCGCCACCAAAGTCATTAATAATCTTCAACCAGTCTTGTGGTACTGAAGACGAACCGTGCATTACTAAGTGTGTATCTGGAATGCGCTCATGGATTTCTTTAATACGATCAATACGCAAAACCTCACCTGTAGGCTCTTGAGTAAATTTATAAGCACCGTGTGAAGTACCAATCGCGATTGCCAAAGCATCAACATTGGTTGCTCTAACAAAATCAGCTGCTTCTTCAACTGANGTTAANAATANATCAAGGTCTAATTTNCCTTCAGCACCATGGCCATCTTCTTCGCCCATTTCGCCCGTTTCAAGTGAACCTAAACAACCTAACTCACCTTCAACTGATACACCGCCTGCATGTGCCATTTTAACCACTTCTTTAGTCACATCAACATTGTACTCAAAGCTTGACGGTGTCTTACAATCTGCTTCTAAAGAGCCATCCATCATTACTGATGAAAAACCTGACTGGATTGAACGCAAACATACTGCTGGTTCAGAACCATGGTCCTGATGCATTACCACTGGAATATGTGGGTACATTTCAGTTGCTGCAATAATCAGGTGACGTAAGAACGGCTCACCTGCATAACCTCTAGCGCCTGCAGAACCCTGCATAATCACTGGACTGTTAGTCTTGTCAGCAGCCTGCATAATTGCATGGACTTGCTCCATATTGTTAACGTTAAATGCTGGCATACCGTAATTGTTTTCTGCCGCGTGATCTAGTAATTCTCTTAATGAAATTAACATATCTTTCTCCTTTCTTATTTTTACTATTTAATAATTATTATCACCGACACGAAGAATTTTCATCATGTTGGTTCCGCCTGATTCGTCTTTATACATACCTTTGGTTAATACTACCAAATCTCCATCTTCTACAACCTCGTTTTTTATCAGTGTTTCTATAACGGTTTCATTCACCTGAGACCAGCCACTGGCACTCTCTTTCTCAATACCACAAGGATAAACACCACGATAAAGCGTTACTTTACGCAAGGTTTGGATACTATCACTCATTGCATAAATTGAAATATTAGAACTCATTCTAGACATCCACATGGCAGTCTTGCCTGTTTCTGTCAATGCTGCAATTACTCTAACGCCTAAATGATTAGCCGCGTACATAGTACTCATAGCAACGGTTTCATCAATGCCTTTAAAGTGTTCATGCAAACGATGATGGGAAACTTTTGCAATTGGATTTTTCTCAGTCTCCAAGCAAACATCATGCATGGTCTTAACTGCGTTTTCAGGGTAATCACCCGCTGCTGTTTCTGCTGAAAGCATGACTGCGTCAGTACCATCCAATACAGCGTTTGCCACGTCAAATACCTCTGCACGCGTTGGAATCGGATTGGTAATCATTGATTCTAACATTTGCGTGGCTGTAATCACAATGCGATCATTTGATCTTGCGAGTTTAATTAAACGCTTTTGTTGCGCTGGCAATTGCGGGTCACCAATCTCAACACCTAAATCACCTCGCGCCACCATAATGCCGGCAGATTCCTCAATAATATCTAATATAGTCTCTTCTACTAATGATTCAGCACGCTCAATCTTTGAAATAACGCCGGCAGCACATCCTGCCGCCTTTAATAGTTTCTTGGTTTCACGCACATCATCGCCACTAACAGGAAAAGATAATGCTACGTAATCAGCCTTGGCTTTTGCCGCAATGAGAATGTCTTTTTTATCCTTCTCNGTCAATGCATTTGCCGACAAGCCACCGCCACGAAGATTGATGCCTTTTTTATCTGATAATGCNCCGCCTTGTGTTACCACGGTATTGATCTTATTNCCTTCAACGCTGGTGACTTCCATAACAACTTTGCCNTCATCTAACAACAATACATTGCCCGGCTTAACTTCTTGAGGCAGGGTTTTATAAGCAATACCTACTGAATCTTGGCCGCCAGAGTTTTCATCCAGATCTGCATCCAATGCAAAAACATCGCCATTGTTCAGCTGAATTTTCATGCCATCTTTAAATGAAGCGATGCGAATTTTTGGGCCTTGCAGGTCCATTAAAATACCAATGTAGGTATGATTGGCTTGCGCCCATTCACGTACCGCCTTAACTCGACCCAGGTGCTCTTCTTCCGAACCGTGAGAAAAGTTAATACGTACAACATTAACACCTGCGACTAAAATACTTTCTAGTATGCCTTCTTTATCCGTTGCCGGACCTAGGGTTGCTAATATTTTGGTTCTTCTTGGCAAAATTTTACTCCGCAGCTCTTTGTTCTAAAATTTCTACGGCTGGCAATTTTTTACCTTCTAAAAACTCCAAGAAAGCGCCGCCACCGGTTGAAATGTAACTAATTTTATCTTCAATGTCGTACTTGTCAACCGCTGCTAAAGTGTCACCACCACCAGCAATTGAAAACGCATCGGATTCTGCAATGGCCATGCCTAAAGTTTTAGTGCCGCCTGCAAATTGATCAAACTCGAACACACCGACTGGGCCGTTCCAAACAATCGTGCCAGCGTTTTTCATAATCTCAGCTAATTCTTGAGCTGAATCTGGACCAATATCAAAAATCATGTCATCGTCTACTACCGTATCAGATGCTTTGGTTTCTGCTGGCGTTGTCTCTGAGAATTCTTTTCCACAAACAACATCGGTCGGTACTGGGATTTCGCAATCTTCCATTAATTTTTTAGCCGTTGGAATCAAATCATGTTCACATAAAGATTTTCCCACGTTGTGCCCTTGCGCAGCAATAAACGTATT
>JGI26249J51723_1000827_pt1 | contig 10243 bp, 9 predicted proteins | sample SaaInlV_135m_DNA_FD_51723 | JGI IMG/M metagenome (IMG submission 51723) | reverse complement strand
TGTCTTTATAGACATGTCATCTATTAAGTAATCTTTTTTTGCTGATGTACAATGCCATCGCAAAAAGGTTGGCTCCGAAGCCGGCTAGCCAGAGGAACCAATCCATATGCCGAAAACCCCAAATAAAAGAGCGATATACACAAAGTTTCGGCTTGCAAGGTGCTGGATAAAATCGTAAGCCCATGTTCCATGAAAGAAGGAACCTTTCCCCCCTTTCGGGAAATATATAAAGTAAAAAATTAAGCTTCCTCCAACACCCAATAAAGTATAAGGGATAATGCATGCGAGAACCCACTATTCGTTGCGATTCCGATCATGATACCAGTGAAGGCAAAAACGTTATTTAAATTGTCACAAGTTGTGTCGAGCGTATCACCAAAATCCGACTCCATGAACTTCAGCCTCGCTACATCACCGTCACAACAATCCCAAATAGCAGTACCCACAAAAGCCAGTCCTCCTAGAAAACCGCCCCAATAATCACCTTGGGAAAATTGCCAGGCTGCAAAAAGGCCGATAACAAGACCAAATAGCGTCAGTATATTCGGGGTGATCGAGGTCCTCACCAGCAAGGAAGATATTTTAAGGGAGAAATAGGAGTTGACCCAAAAATCCATAAACTGGCGATAATAATGCTTATGTAGATTGATAAAATCTCTCTCAACTTGGCGAGTTGAGGATTCGTCTTCTACCAATTTACCAAAATACTTTGGGCTATCTAGGGAAATTACATTGCCTAACGTTCGGGTGTTAGGATCTGTGATGTAGTTTTTAAGTGTTTCTAGTTTAGATGAGGAAGAGAGAAAAATATTACCCGATTTTATTTGGGGGCCTTCCAAGCGAACTATTGCATCTTTTTCAAACACCCCTTGTTGGTTTGACTGCTCAATAAAGTCCTGAATAGTAGTTGCGGTGACAACCATGTTACCGTTCATCAGTAAAAAAACTTGAGATCCGATAAGAGACTGAATATGTTGCCAAATCTCTTGATCTTTATTTTCTGTTTGTTCATGCCAAGTGATTTCGGCCTGAAACCTAGAATCATTGGACATGCCATTTTCAGTCTTCTCTCGAATATTGCCCATTGATCCTTGAGAAAGAATGACAATTTCATCTAAGTCAGCCCGTTGCAGGGTTAAAATCAACCGCTCAAGCATTTTAATGCCAGCAAAACTTCTTTGAAATAAAGCAGGATATTGTCCGGAACAAGGGGGTAATAAAACGATTGCTAGCTTAACAAACTTCATGGCATGTTTTTCCTGAAGTAACTGTTTAATCTTTTTGATATGCAATTTACAGAACAACTAATAACTTCACTGCCCTTTTGGGAGTTAAGTTCTCCAATTTTTTTATCTATAGTGAGATTTGAGAAAATTTACTTAGCACAAAATACGTTTGTGCTAAGTAAATTAGGAAATTGTTTGTGCCTCAATAGTATATGTTAACCGATGAGAATGAACAAGTTTGAGCATGACTATCATGGTAAGTAATGTTCATGCACTGTAATATGTCATTATAGTGTTCGAGGATCTATTTTTTTAGGTAATGTGTTTATGTCGCTATAGCGTGTGTATATATAAATAATTTTTAAAATAGTGGAGTTAAGTGCAGCAGCTAAAATAACTAACCCCAAATCTTTCAACCTGCATTAGAATAGACACACTGAAATCGACTGTTAAGGAAAATACCTATGAAAAAATATCGTATGAGTTTGCTAGCATTTGCCACTGCTGCAGGATTGATATTTTTATTGAATCAAGGAAACCTGGAAGCCCAAGAAGAGGTTGCAGAGGAAGAAAAAGTCGAGGAAAAATCATCAAGTGAAGAGCCGAAATCTGTAAAGAAGGTGAAAAAAGATCTTATGTTTCACCTAGACCCGTTCATTGTTAACCTAGCTAAGAGTGGAGGGAATCGCTTTTTGAAGGTTACGGTTTCTTTGGAGATGAGTAATCCTAAAGTTCGCGTTGGACTAAAAAAAAATATTCAAAAAATTACTGATTCCATTCTTTTGTTATTGAGTACAAAAATATTTAAAGATGTTTATTCCGTTCAAGGAAAATTTACACTTAAAGGCGAAATAACAACGCGAGTAAATCAATTTCTAACAGTAGGGCAGGTAAAGGGAGCATACTTTACAGAATTTATTATTCAGTAAATATATGTGAGTATTTGTTAGTTTGAAGCGCAACGAAATCCATTGCCCGCTGCTTGTAGTTGAAAATGCGATTCCCTGCGATTGGCTGATCTCATTTCTGAAAATTTTTGGTTCCAGGCTCCACCCCGATATATTTTGTGAGTGATGGATGCTGCCCCGGCGCAGGTACCATCGCAGGTGTCTAATTCATGTCGAGGTCCTGGTGGNTCTTTCTTNGGGCTGACCATGTAGTAGTTTTTTTCGATATCCAACCAATCTTGAACCCACTCGCTCACATTNCCAGACATATCGTGTAGACCGAACGGATTAGGCGGNAATGATCCNACTGGAGCGGTGTGCTTGAACCCATCCGATACACGCGGCTCCCGAATATTCATTTCACATGTGCTATCACAGAAATTCCCCTCTATTCCGGTTACTCTGTTACCCCAATGAAACTCTGTTTGCTTCCCTCCGCGGGCTGCATATTCCCACTCGGCTTCACTAGGCAATCGAAGTCCTGATTTTTTGCAATATCTTCGTGCATCTAACCAACTTACACTGTCTACTGGGTGGTCAGCACCTACATTTTCAGAAGGGTTGACATTCATGACAGCTTGGTAATTTTTTTGCTTCACCTCGTATTTACTTAACTTGAATGAAGATATACAGACCTCGTGCACTGGAAGTTCGTCTGGGTCTCCCAGCTTGCTCCCCATTTGAAAACATCCAGCTTTTATTAAAACCATTTCTTCTTTCGGTTTGAAATTTATTGAAGAAATAAGTTTTTTCTTAACCTGGGATTTTAAGACCATAATTTTTTCCCTTGTAGCCGTAGGAATTCCAAGGTATTTGATCCGGTTTTTACTTTTTGACAGAAGTTTCATTTTGCCTGTCTTCTTGAAATACACACGGTAATGAGGAACGAGCTTAGCTGATTCCTCTTTCAGAAAATTACCAAAGTCATCGTTGTCCTCTTGTGCAAATTTATCTACGACCATTACTGCTTCGTCAACTAATTCTGCACTAAGGGGGTTAGGATCTCCATTCATATAGACGAGAATATCACGACCTTTTGCAATAGGTAGATTGAGAAGGTCATTCAGGAGAGACAATGCTTCGTTCAACTTGTTTAATTTTATTTTCACCTTCGCCAACTCGCGGGTCGCAAAATAATTGCCTGGTTCTGCTTCTAGTACTTTTTTAAAAAAGTCTTCAGCGGACTCATATTTGCCNGCGGCTAAAGCATGATTTCCCAATTCCATTAGACCGGAATCGTCNTTTGCTTCTCCTAAAATGATAATGTTTGAAAAAAATAAAAATTGAAATAATATAAAAATGACAAATAATTGAAGTGGTTTTGCCATGGGGTCGCCTCTTNCTCACAATGTAATNAGGGTAGANCTGAGTCTGATGTAGATTAAAATATATTCTGGAAGCAAAATCAATATTTCGTGCGAATTAAATACATTTAAATAAGCTTAGTTTGATAGGAGAAAATTGCTATTTAACTTCGCTTTAGAGGGGGATCTGGGAGAGTATTTTTAACAATTTGTCTTAAAAAATTGGGGTCAAACTAGATTGGATGACAGTGTTCAAAATTAAATAATAAAGGATGGGTTGATTATAATCCATTGAAAATAATATGACTTATCTGCGACAGCATCGACTTAGCTCAGGTTTGCAGTANATTAATAAATCTTAACATAAGATTAACGGGTTTTTAATTTTTAAAGGTTATAGTGGTTAACCTTATAGTTCACTAGAGGTTGAGATTAGCACGTTTATCATGGTATCTATTTGATTTATTTATGTTTGAACGTTTTTTCTTAGGTCTCGACCATTGTTTAATATATTAAAATGAGGTTTAAATAGAGATGCTTCACCCAGTTAAAGTTTACGACCCATCTGGAAAGTTAAAAAAAGTTATTTCCCAGAAGATTCTAAAAAGAAGGTCCGATGAAATATGTCTTAACCCCACTCTTTTTAGTAAGCAAACCAAAGGGAGAAAAAAAAAGGTCCAACCGATCTAGATTAGATAATTTCGTCCGTGAAAGGTTAAGCTCTATCCACTTCGCCGTATTGGTTTCTTCTTACCCAATTAATTTGAAACTTTGGTTTGTTTTACGCCCCTTCTTCATGTGTTTCTATGTTGAAGCTGGACGGATTTTGCTCGTTAAACGAATCCTTTGACATTAACGGGCATATCCGGTTAGGAGGAGTGTTTCAAGTGATATGGTGAAAGCCTTTTCAATAGTATTTTTTAATTAAAACCCTTGGCTAATCAAACTCGTGAGCCATTCTAATGGCTTTGATATGTGCATATATGTTTTGTCCTGGTTGAAGGTTGAGGTGAAATAATGATTTTTTAGTAATTGATGCCAAAAGAGGACAACCGATATCAAGTTTGACATCAACCTTGCAGTCATCTTTGACGCTGGGCCGTGTTTCAATTATTTTTGCAGGTAAAACGTTGAGCACGCTAGTTTTATTTTCGATTTGTTCGACTGCTAAGGTCACGTCTTCTGCTCGGATATGAATACGCAATCGATCTCCGGGTGAAACATCACGTCGAGGTACATAGAAGGTATGAGCATTAAACTTAAGTACGGTTAGCTGGAACTCTTTATCTTGCCGGACCACAGTGGTGTCCAAAACAGTGCCAACCAATGTATGTCCAAGATGCCTTCCGAGGTCGGGATGGGAGAGTACGTCTTCTACTGTCCCTGCAGCAACTATTTTTCCCTGGTCCATCAGTAGCATAGTATCTACGAGTTGTAGTACTTCATTTAGGGAGTGCGTGACGTAAAAAATTGGAATGTTAAGATCGGATTGCATTCGTTGAAAGTAAGGAAGAATTTCCTGTTTACGTTTTGTGTCCAATGCTGCCAATGGTTCGTCCATTAGTAGTAGGCGTGGGCGAGTCAGAAGTGCTCGGGCCAATGCTACGCGTTGTTTTTCGCCACCAGAAAGGTTGCGGGGGTGTCGACTTAGAAAGGTCTCCAAACCCATAATCTCAACTATTTGGCTAAAAAGAACATTAACGTTGTGAAGATTGCGGCGCTTAAGCCCATAACGGAGATTTCCTTCAACAGTTAAATGAGGGAACAGGCGCATTTCCTGAAAAACATAACCAATTTTTCTTTCATTGGTCGGAATGAAAATCCCCTTCTTTTCATCCTGCCACGTTTCATCGCCAATTTTTAAAAATCCTTCTGGCGCACGCTCTAAACCAGATATGCAACGCAAGAATGAAGTTTTCCCGCTACCCGACGGCCCAAACAGGACAGTAAATCCTTGAAGTGGAATCTCGGTTTCAACTTTAAGTGTAAACGCATCCAACGCTAGGTTGAACTTGGCAGATAAGAGGTTCATGACACGCGAACAGGTAATTTTCGGTTGATATAATAAACGATGAGTAAAATTAGAAAGGTAAACGATAGTAAGCCTGCAGATAATAGGTGGGCATGGCTGTAGTCAAGAGTTTCCACCCTGTCATAGATTTCAATAGATAGTACTTTTGTTTTCCCCGGAATGCTGCCACCAACCATCAGGACAACTCCAAATTCACCTAGAGTGTGGGCGAACCCTAATACGATAGCAGTAACGTACCCGCGTAAAGCCATCGGACTTGCGACGGTCCAGAAGGCATCCCATTTCGAAGCACCCAGAGTCCAGGCTGCTTCAAGGGGGTCTTTCCCAATTGCTTCGAATGCGTTGTAAAGCGGTTGGACTACAAAGGGTAAGGAGTAAAAGGTAGAGGCTATCACAAGGCCTGTGAAAGTGAACGAAAGAGGGGACCCAAATATTTCTTCAACAGGTTTTCCTATCCATCCATGGGGACCAAGGATGATTAGTAAATAAAACCCAAGCACCGTAGGAGGTAAAACGAGGGGTAATGCAACAATAGCTTCAAAAACTGGACGAAACCTCGTGCGAGTGTGGGCAAGCCACCAGGAAATTGGAATACCAATTATTAATAACACCAGAACTGTAACAGTGGCAAGCTGTAATGTTATTATAATCGGCTGATAGTCTAAACTTGAAATATCCATTACTCTAAGAATCAAGGTGGCTGGTGGGTAAGTTGCTACGGTAATTCGTAACCATATTTTTTAATGACTCGTTTGGCTTGGTCTCCTCTCAAAAACTGCCACAGCGCCATGGCCCCAGTATTGTGTTTTCCTCTTGTTAAAATCACAATGTCTTGTTTGATAGGTTTGTAATAGTCACTAGGGATTTCCACTCGTTTGCCCTTTTGATTATTTTTTGGATCCAGAACCTGTGATAAAGCGACAAACCCTAATTCTGCATTTTCAGAAAATACAAATTGGAATGTTTGTCCAATGTTTTCTCCCTGTACTAGGAGNGGTTTGAGTCGATCCCACAGGCCAATCCTTTCTAGTGTCTGGAGGGTTGCTTTGCCATAAGGAGCAGTGGTCGGGTTAGCTATTGCTATGTGAGAAAATTTACTTTTAAGCAATGTGGATTTTACACTTTCTAAAATTACATTCGGGTTCGGACTCCATAGTNTGATTTTTCCAAATGCGTAGCTATATTGAGTTCCAGAAACAGCTCTGCCATTCTGCATCAGTAACTTAGGTCTGAGGCTGTCTGCTGAAAGAAAAACATCAAAAGGTGCACCATTAACTATTTGGGCATAAAGTTTTCCAGTCGATCCAGTAATAATTATTACTTTATGACCGGTTTTATTTTCAAATTGTTTTACAACTGTCTTGAAGGGGTTGTAAAAGTTTGTTGCTACAGCGGCCTGAATTTCATCGGCCCAGGCTATGGGGTAGGAGACTAGGTTAATAAAATTACAGNAAAATAAAATAATGTAAAATATAGGGTTGAATTTTTTAAACATTGGGNTTCTATTCGATAAAAAATCGGTGAAACAATGGCGAATTACAATAAATCTATTANNTCGTTATATATATCAGTATATAACGAGTAATTCAAGGTGTTTGTTTTTAAATGGAAATAAGTGGNGTCGGATCTTAAAATTTTCAGGTAAAACTAGATATTTACTGCGACAACCAGCAACGCAGTGCAAACATTTATTTCTCAATAAAGCTGATGTTCTGCAGGGTGTTTACTCTTTAGCTTGTGTCGGATGTGGAAATAATCGGTGGGAATATTGTAGGAAAGAATTCGGTGCTGATGATAGTCACCTTTTAAAGTGGGAACCTAATTGGTTTACAAAATACTTATGCGGAAACTGATTTCCTGTTATAGCTAGTAAATTTTGGGTGGCCATTGAGTTTGTTCTTTTGCAGAATGAAAAATGAAAAGTATAACTAAGTTATAAGTGGAGCAACTTTATCCGCTACTTCCAGAACAAGAGGTGTATATAAAGCTATGGTCGCCTATAAAGTCCTATATATCTTAGCAACCTAACTGTTCCTAACCGTTCATACTCGTCGGTCAATTTATCTTCCAATGAACGAACGTGGTCAGACAGTTCATGAACTTTTGAGTCGATATCTTTTAAATGTTCAGTAATCTCAACCAAATCCTTATCTTTGGTGTCTTTAAGAAGTAGTTCGCAGCGTTGCGCATGGTCAGAGATATGTTCTGCTAAGTCATGAACAAGTCCTATATTCTTCTGTATGTGATTGGTTTCTTCCATGAGGTTTTTAGAATCAACTTCCGGTTTGATTACGAAGGTGTAAAAAAGGCCGGCTAAAAATATTATTAAGAGAAGACTTTGTCCAATGAATGTTTCCCATGTAGGGTACATTCCTAGCCAAGAAATTTCAGGGGAGAAATATGCGGGTGTTAAAGAAAGAGCCTCACCCATTTGCAGTTCATGGAGTCCTTTGCCCATAAAGGTAAAGGCCATGAAATAAAGTAAAAGACTAGTGACTCCAAAAAACCATTTGATCGGTATTTGTATGCCAACTTTATTGATCAGGTAGAATATGAAAACGAGAAAGATGCAGCCTGCAACAAATCCTGGAATAATACCGCTGTTTACATTTCCTGCGTACAAATATAGGGCTTTGTAAAATAGAACCGTTTCAAATCCTTCACGGTAGACAGCGAGAAAAGCTACCATACCAAGAGCAAAAATATTACCTGTTGTAATTGCCTGAGTCATCTTGGCTGTGATGTAACTTTGCCACTTTTGAGTTTCTATTTTTGTGAGCAACCAATAGCTGACCCAGAATAAGACGACCACGGAGAATAACATGATCCAACCTTCTAGAAGCTCTTGCTTGGCCATGCTGATATCAAGGACCTCGTGAAGAATATAGGCGGTTAAGAAACTCGCGCCAATTCCGATGATGACTCCTTGGTAAATCGTTTTTACTTTGTCTTTATTTTTCGACTTTATGAGAAAAGCAATTAAAGCGGCAACGATTAATATCGCCTCAAAACCTTCTCGAACAATTATTGAAAAAGACTGGATGAACAGTCCTGTAAACCCAACTTTTTGTTGGAGAATAGTTTGAGCTTGCTTTAAATCATTTTGGATATCCTGATTTATTTTTTCGACATGATTTAAATTGGCGCCTCTTTTGATTTCAGCACGTAAACGACCAAAGGATGACTCAAGGCGTAATCCTAAGTCCTTATTCTTGGTGATTAGGCCTGTCTCAATGCCTTCGTAGTTAAGATAGGCATCGAATGCCAATTCGGCAGATTGTTTTATGTCACCAGTTTTAAAGACCTCTATGCTTTTATCCAAGGCGCGGGTTACAACGGTTACCAACTGTTGTATAGAGTCTGAAGTCTGAGAAGGGTTAGCTGTTACTACAATAGGTAATTCAACTTTATCATTTGAAAACGTACGAATAAAATAGGTTACATCCCAAAGATCTGCTTCTGGTAAAAATTCCGACCAAGCTACCATGGAGGTGTTAGCTATGCCGATAGAAATCACTTGAAAGTTGTCGTATGCGGTACTGTGATCGTTGCCTGTTATCTCTGGGTCAGATAGAACGGCTGGTGCTGGATAAAGCTTTGAGGCTAATGGCCCATCACCGCTCCCAGTTAATCCATGGCATTGTGCGCAATTGGATTTAAAAATATTGCGGCCATTCTGAATGTTGATTGCGCGTGGAGGTGTCTTCCGTAGTTCTATGCCTAATTCTTTGAGGATTTGAGATTGAATTGCACTTGCAGAAATTTTAACTTCCCTTGGGTCGATTTTATCTTTTAGATTAGTCCTTAGATTTTTAAGCTTTGTTTTAAGCTGCGCTGCATTTTTTAGATCAGGCATGTGACTAATAATGCTTTGATATCTTTCAAGAGACTGCTCTAAAAATACCTGACTTTCTTCGTATTCTATAGCGTTAATAATTTTTCCGTTTTTAATACCTAAGTCATATTCTTTAGCCATGATGTCGAGCATCATGATAATTTTTTTGGCTTTGGAGGCAGTTACTTCGGATGACACTTTAGCCTCTATTAACAGGGGCTGTAGGGTTAGGAAAGTTAAAAATATAACAAAAACTATGGAGGTCTTTTTCATCTAAGGTTGGTTCTATTGAGAATTTTTTATAAAAAGGGATATTTTTTACTAACTAAGCTAATTTAAGAAGATTTTTTATATGAATTGTAAGAGTTGAGTATTTAAGCTTTCAATCGTCTGGGGTAATTAAGAATTAGTCAATAACTTTTTCCAAAAGCCTTTTTTATTATTTTTTGATGTTGAATTTTTCAGTTTGGAACTTTGTTCTAATATTTTGATTGGTTTATTTTGCTCAATGAATAGTTGGATTAGAATATGGCACGAACCACAATTTCCTCCAGCCTCACAAGCTAAAGTTATATCCTTTACTTGGGTTACGTTATTTTTAGCAATGTGAGATCGAATCGTACTTTCCGTAATATGAAAACACTTACAGATAATCTCATCCTCTTCCATATCAATCGAGGGCGTGTTTCTCATTTTCAAACCATCTAAAATGGGTGTTCAGTCAACCTTTAATGATATTGATAATAATACTCATTATCTAAGTGTTGTCAAGATTAATAATCTCTATTAAGTTGTAACTATGAATAAATAAAGGCTTACTATTTAGTTTGTTTCTCCCTTTGAATATAAATTAAGGTCCAAGCAAGCATAACTTCTTAAGATTAGCGATTCATCTATTG
>JGI26249J51723_1000823_pt1 | contig 10254 bp, 10 predicted proteins | sample SaaInlV_135m_DNA_FD_51723 | JGI IMG/M metagenome (IMG submission 51723) | reverse complement strand
GTTTGTATTGAATCATTTGCAATAACGCTATATCCCGCTAATGCAAAGCCGACGATCGTATATATTGTTGTCAGTTCCATTTTTTCCTATTTTTTGTTTTCTTTATTGTTTTCCGTTTCGAACGATTCTTTTTCTTGATGACGATTTAATAGGTGTGAGGAAATATATCCATAACTAAATTTATTATTTTTTTTTGTGAGGAGTTGATTCATTAATCTTTATAATAAAAAAAGGTGAAGTCCACAGTAAGAATTTAGTTAATTAATTTTAGGTGGATTGATTCCCATTGATTATAATATTCTCAAAATTTGTCTACTTAAAAAATTTCAAAGGCAAGTTGTATTTTAAATTAATTATAAAAACTACTTATTTAACAACCTTTAAAAGAGTCTGACATATTTCTAATTAAATCAAAATATAAGTTTTTACCTGGATTTAAAGTTGCTCCTAAAGGATCTAAAATACCAGTTTTTATATCCATATCTTTTGCAACTGCATTGATTATATCAGGATTAAACTGAGGTTCAGAAAAAATACAACTTACTTTATCATGCTCAATTATTTCTCTAATTTCCGATAATTGTTCTGCACCAGGCATTACATCTGTATTAACTGTAAAAGCACCTAAGATGTTTATATCAAATCTTTCTTCAAAATATTGGTATGCATCATGAAAGACAATTGAAGCTGTACTCTTACTTAAATCTGCTTTCACATCAGCTGTAAGCTTATCAATATCTTTAAAAGCATTTTTTAGATTACTTTTATATTTAGATGCATTTTTAGCGTCATTCTCAATCAAATGTTCAACCATTTNATTTAAGATTACTTTAGCATTCATTGGATCTAACCAAATGTGAGGGTCATATTCACCGTGTGCATGACCTTCGTGCCCATCATGGTCATCATGATCAGCATGTTCTTCTTTTTTATCGTGATCATCATGCTCGTGATCGTCGTGATCATCTTCTTTTTTACCGTGATCATCATGGTCGTCATGATCATGTTNATCAAAAATATTTCTTTCTCTGAATTTTAATACGTTTAATCCTTTAATTTCCATTAATTCGATTTTTTCAGCTTTTTTAGCTATTGAGCTTAATGGTTTTTCTAAAAAAATTTCTAAATCTTCACCTACCCAAAATATTAGATCTGCATTTTGCAAAATCTTTGCATGAGATGGCTTCATAGAAAATCCATGAGGAGATCCATAACCTTCTACTATTAAATCAGGTTTTCCAACACCATCCATTAAATAACTAGCTAAAGAATGTAATGGTTTAATTGATGCAACTACTTTTACATCAGCATTTACTGGTGTAATAAAAGATGCAAGTGATAAAATTGATAAAATTAATGGTAATTTTTTGAGATTTTTCATATAAAGTAATTTAATTAGTTGTTATAATATAACATTATGTAATAATATAACATTTATAAGTCAAGTGATAAAATGAATTTAAATAGTAATATTTTAGTTAAATTAAATAACGTAGGTTATCGCGAAAATAATAAGTGGCTTGTAGAGGATGTATCTTTACAAGTTGAAAAAGGTAAAATCGTAACTTTAATAGGTCCAAATGGTTCTGGTAAAAGTACAACTGCAAAAATTGCTTTAGGAATTTATAAAAATATAGAAGGTAATGTTGAAAAATACACCGATAAAGTTGGATATGTCCCTCAAAAAATTTCAATTGATTGGACATTACCGCTTAGAGTTAATGACTTTATGGTTTTAACTGAAAATATTAAACATGATCAAATTGACGAAGCTCTTTCATTAACAGGTGTGATACATCTTAAAAATAAGAATTTAGGTAATTTATCTGGAGGAGAATTTCAAAGAGTTTTGCTTGCAAGAGCTATTTCAAAAAAACCTGATTTATTAGTGCTTGATGAACCAGTTCAAGGAGTTGATTATACTGGCGAGATAGCTTTGTATGAATTAATTAAAAAGATTTCCGACACTTTAAATTGTGGAATTTTGTTAATTTCTCATGATCTTCATACTGTAATGAAAGCTACAGATCATGTAGTTTGCTTAAATGGTCATGTATGTTGTTCTGGTTCACCAATAGATGTCGCAAGAAATAATGAATATAAGACGTTATTTGGAGATCAAGCCTCACAAATTCTGTCAGTATATGAGCATAAACATGATCATGAACATTCTCACGAGGGAGAAATAAAGAAAAATTAAATGTTTGATGATTTTTTTATAAGAGCATTAATTGCTGGAATTGGAGTTGCCTTAGTAACTGGTCCACTCGGATGTTTCGTCATTTGGAGAAGGTTATCTTATTTTGGTGATACACTTTCACATTCAGCCTTACTTGGTATCACAATTGCATATTCTTTTGAGCTTAATATTGCTCTTTCAGTTTTTGTTATTTCTTCTTTAATAGCTTTGATTTTAATACAACTACAAAAAAAAACCAATTTACCAGGCGATGCTTTACTTGGTCTTTTAGCTCATTCTTCTCTGGCAGTTGGTTTGGTGGTAATTGGTTTTTTAACATTTATAAGATTTGATATTATGGGACTTTTATTTGGAGATATTTTAGCAGTAACTACAAATGATATATTTATTATATGGGGTGGTGGAGCAGCAATTTTAATTGTACTTAAATTAATCTGGAAGCCATTATTTGCATCCACTGTCAATTATGAATTAGCTGAAGCAGAAGGTTTAAACCCTGATAGAGCAAAAGTAATTTTTACAATTTTAATGTCAGCAGTTATTGCCATATCAATCAAAATGGTTGGGTTATTGTTGATTACAGGTATGCTTATTATACCAGCGGCTATGGCAAGAAATATTTCTGATAGTCCTCAAAAAATGGTTTTGTTCTCAGTAATAGGTGGAATATTATCAGTAGTTCTAGGCTTATTCTCTTCACTAGAGTTCAATAGCTCATCTGGTCCATCAATTATAGCGGCTTCTCTATTTTTATTCATACTTTCACTAATAAAAATAAAACAATCCATTCAATTGAAAAATTGATGAGTAATTGATAGGAATCAAATTATGCAAAAAGAAAATATTCTTTCAAAAAATCAACAAATAATATTTGATATTATTGACAAGTCATCTGAACCTTTAAAAGCATATGCAATACTTTTTAACGTGCAAAAAAAAGGAATTAAAGCCCCATTACAAGTTTACAGAGCATTAGATAAATTGGTGGAAATAGGCAAAATACATAAGATAGAAAGTCGAAATGCTTTTATAGCTTGTCAAAATTCCAGATGTCAAATTTCCAAAGCAACTGCTTTTTCTATTTGTGAAGTATGCGAAAAAGTTTCAGAAATAGATAACCCCAAACTTTCAAAATACTTATCAAGCTTTAAGGACAATTCTGAAATGAATTATAACAAATATAATGTAGAATTTTTTGGTCTATGTAAGAAATGTAAGAACAAATAAATGAGTAATGTTTCTTTATCCTTAGATGAAATTTTTGATTTAGCTAAAAAAACACTATTAGCTAATGGATGCGATGATGAAACTGCATCTATTTTATCTAATCTGATTAGAAATGCGGAAAGAGATGGCTCAGTTTCACATGGATTATTTAGATTACCAGCTTATGTAGCAGGTTTAAAAAGTGGCAAGATAAATGGAAAAGGTAAACCGGAAGTTAAAAAAATTTCCCCATCAGTAATTAAAGTTCAAGGTAACAATTCTTTAGCACCAGTTGTTTTGAGCAAAGGTTTGCCTGAATTATCTAAAGCTGCAAAAGAAAATGGTGTTGCGGTGTTAGCTATTAATAATTCGCACCATATGGCTGCTATGTGGCCTGAAACTGAAAAATTAGCCGAAGATGGTTTGGTTGCTTTTGCTTGTACAACTTATAAACCTGCTGTAGCTCCAGCAGGTGCTATCAAACCTCTTTTTGGAACAAACCCAATTTCATTTGCTTGGCCTAGACCAGGAAAAACTCCTGTTGTTTATGATATGGCAACTGCATCAATGGCTATGGGTGAAGTTCAAGTAGCGAAAAGAGAAGGGCACAAAGTTCCTTTAGGAACAGGTCTTACAAAAGATGGCAAAGAAACTACCGATCCATCTGAAATAGCTGATGGTGGTGTATTGTTACCATTTGGTGGATACAAAGGTTCAGCAATTGCAATGATGGTTGAATTACTTGCAGGTGCATTAGTCGGAGATAATTTTAGTTATGAGACAGCTGCAAAAGATAACAATGATGGTGGACCACCTAGTGGTGGTGAATTTATTTTAGCTATTTGTCCTGATAAAACAGCTGGAACAAGTTGGCAAAAACATGCTGAAGAATTTTTTGAAAAAATGAAATCAATGGGTGAAGTTAGATTGCCTGGTGAAAGAAGACATAAAAATAGACAAGATACAGGTCCTAGAAATATTAATGAGGAGCTTGTTAATAAAATAAAGTCTTTAAGTTAGTTTAATTTCAATTGGTGTATGATCTGAGGGTTTTTCTCTTCCACGAGGATCTTTGTTAATATTAATATCCTTAACATTATCAATTATAGAGTTTGAAACTAAGAAATGATCAATTCTCATCCCATTATTTTTTTGCCATGCACCTCTCATATAATCCCAAAATGTATAGCCTTCTTTATCTTCGTTAAAATGTCTATAAACATCATTAAAACCAAGATTTAACATTTCTCTAAATTTTTTTCTTATTTCGAGTCTATATAAGGCGTCGTCTTCAAAACTTTTAACATTATAAACATCTTCGGCTGCTGGAATAACATTAAAGTCACCAGCAAGAATTATGTTAGAATTTTTTTTTGATAAAGTTTTTAATTGTTTAATTAATTGATCCATCCAATTTTTTTTGTAATTATATTTTTCTGTATCAACAGGATTTCCATTTGGTGTATAAATATTTATTAATTGAATGCTTTTCTTTTTATATTCAATTTCAGCAGAAATTATTCTTGATTGTTTTAATTTATCTTTGATCAAATCTGTTCTTACATTTTTTAATTTAGTCTTAGAGATGATTGCAACTCCATTATAGCTTTTTTGACCGAATACATGACTTTCATAATCCATAGCTGAAAAATCATCATAAGGAAAATTAACATCTTCAGTTTTAATTTCCTGCATCATTAAAACGTCAGGTTTATATTTCAATAAATAGCTTTTGATATTTTCAATTCTAGCTCTAACAGAATTTACATTCCATGATGAAATTATCATTAAAGAGAAAAAGAAACTCCACAACCACATGAAGATTTGGTTTGTGGGTTTGATATTTTAAAAGATTCACCAATTAATTCAGACACATAGTCAACTTCAGAACCTTTTAATAGGTCAGCTGATGTTTTATCAATCAAAATATTTTCATGGTTTAAATCATCATCATTTTTTGATTGTTCAAATGTAAATTCATATTGAAATCCTGAGCATCCACCACCTTTAATGGCGATTCTAAAAAAAGAACCTTTATCTTTTTTAGACAATAAATTCCCTATCTGTTTTAGAGCATTATCTGTAAATTTAATTTCTTTAATCATGATTGAACACTGATAATACTAATATAATACTTAATTATTTAAATTAAAGGATGAAAAAACATTTAAAGTTAGGCTTATTTAAAAGTAAGGGAAGGCTTAATAGTGAGGCCACTTCTAAATATAGATCACCGTTTCAAAGAGATAGAGATAGAATAATTCACAGTGCCTCTTTTCGACGACTCAAACATAAAACACAAGTTTTTGTTAATACAGAAGGTGATCATTTTAGAACTAGAATTACCCATTCTATTGAAGTTGCTCAAATAGCTAGATCAATTGCAAAATATTTAAATTTTAATGAAGATTTAACAGAAACATTAAGTCTTGCTCATGATTTGGGTCATACACCATTTGGTCATGCAGGTGAAAATGCTTTGGATGAATGTATGAAAGAATATGGTGGATTTGATCATAATCTTCAAACTTTAAGAATAGTAATGTTTTTAGAAAATAAATATTTTAAATTTAATGGACTTAATTTATCCATAGAAACATTAGAAGGTCTCTTAAAACATAATGGACCGGTTGAGGACACTGCTTTAGTTAACAGATTAATAGGCATTAAAACTTTCAAAAATAAGATTATTTTTAGCACTTATCCATCTTTAGAGGCTCAAATTTCTGCCATATCAGATGATATAGCTTACAATAATCATGATATTCAGGATGGTATTAATGCCAACTTGTTCAAACTAGAAGAACTCATAGAGATAGATTTTTTTAAATCAATTTATCTTAAATATAAAAATAAAATTAATAAACAAAATTATAAAATAGCAACTTATCAAATTATCAGAGACTCAATTGATTTAATGATAAGAGATTTATTGAAAAATACTAAAAAGAATTTGAAAAATCTTAAAATTAAAACAATTAAAGACATACCGAAGTCTGATCAATTAATAGTTTGTTTTTCAAATAAAATTCAAAACTCAGAAAGAGAAATCAAATCTTTTTTAAGATCTAGAATGTATAATAACAAGCTAGTATTAAGAAAGAATCAAAGAGGAAAAATTATTATCAAGAAATTATTTGGTATAATTAAATCAAATCCAAGAAAATTTCTTACAAAAGATCAATTGACTAAAGATAAATTTAGAGCTATTTCAGATTTTATTTCAGGTATGACCGATCGTTATGCTATTAACCTATATAACAATTTTAAATGAACATTTTTGAATTATATTTAGATAAAATTAAGTTAATTATTGTCAGCCTTAGCAAAGAGGGTAAACTTATTATTCCTGAAACTTTCAATGGAATAAATTCAGAAATACCACCTGCAAAGTTTGATTGTGACATTTCTACAAATGTTGCAATGGTACTTTCAAAATTAAATAAAAAATCTCCTATAGATCTAGCAGAGATAATATCACCCATTATTAAAGAAAATGATCCTCTAATTGAAACTATTAATATTGTTAAACCAGGTTTTATTAATATTAAGTTTAAACCTATTTTTTGGTCTAATTTTATTAAAGAAATTATTTCAAATGCAAAAAGTTTTGGAATTAATGAAAAAGAAAAAAAACTCAATTATTTAGTTGAATTTGTATCTGCCAACCCAACAGGTCCACTACATGTGGGTCATTGTCGTGGCGCTATATTAGGTGATGTAATTTCTAACGTTTTACTTTTTAACAATCATAAAGTTACCAAAGAATATTATGTTAATGATTATGGTAATCAGATTATTAATTTTACTAAATCTGTTTATTTTAGAATACGTGAAGTAAAATTTGATGAACGTTTCCCAAGTAATAATCCAGACTTATATCCAGGTGATTATCTAATTGATTTTGCAAATAACATTTTNACTTCTAATTCTGATCTAAACTATGATACCTATGAAGATATAAGTGATAAATTAATTGCTTTATCAATTGAACAGGCTTTACTTTTAATTAAAAAAAATCTTAAAAGCCTTGGTATTAAACATGATAGTTTTGTAAGTGAGAAAAAAATTGTTCTAAACAAAGAAGTTGAAAGTGTTATCAGTTTTTTAAAATCTAATAATTTTGTATACAAGGGCAAAATTAAAGCTCCAGCAGGAGAAGATAATAAAAATTGGGTTGAAAGAGAACAATTGTTATTTAAATCAACAGATTTTGGTGATGATAAAGACAGAGCCTTACAAAAATCTGATGGTTCATGGACTTATTTTGCAAGTGATGTTGCTTATCATAAAAATAAAGTTGATCGTAAATTTGATTATCTAATAAATATTCTTGGAGCTGATCATGCGGGATATATAAAAAGAATTTCATCATCTGTAGATGCTCTTTCTGGTACAAAAAATAAATTAATTTGCAAAATTAGTCAGCTTGTAAAGTTAATTAAAGATAACAAACCTTTTAAAATGTCCAAAAGAAAAGGTGACTACATTACTGTAGATGATTTAATAGAAGAGGTAGGTAAAGATGCTACTAGATTTATAATGCTTAATAGAAGTAGTGATGTTGAGTTAGACTTTGATTTCGATGCAGTAAAAGATAAATCTAAAGAAAATCCACTTTATTATGTTCAGTATTGTTATGCTAGAATTTCATCTGTATTTAGACATTTAGACAAAGATTTGAATTCTGATGTAAAAATAGATAATTATGATTTTGAATATACAGAGGATGAAATTAAAATCTTAAAAAAAATTTCTGAATGGCCCAAATGTATTGATGCCTCTAGTACAAAACTTGAGCCACACCGTATCCCAATTTATTTATATGAATTAGCGTCTGAATTTCACTCGTATTGGAATCTTGGTAAACAAAATCCAGAAAAAAGATTTATTAATGATCAAAAAAATATTTCAGATGCTAAACTAGTTTTCTTAAAATCAATTTCTAACGTTATTAAATCTGGTCTGAATATTGTTGGTGTGGATGCTCCAGAGAAAATGTAATGCTTAAAGAAATTAAATATTTAATTTTTATAGTAATTATTTCATTATTTATTTTTTTCACAGGAAAGTATTATTTTTCAGATGAAAATATTAAGAAATCCTACAGATCATACAAAAATATAAATGAAAAAATTAAAATTTATTCGAAAGAATTACCTGTTTTAGAAAATGACACCAAAGATGTAATTGAATATGTAAAACAAACTAATAAAAAAAAGAAAAAAAAGTTTAATTTTTGGAAACTTATAGAAAATGATTGAAAATAGAAAATCTTTTATCGTTGGTATAAAATCTCTTAAATTAACTAATAATGAAAAAAGTTTTTTAAAAGCACATAAGCCATGGGGTGTCATATTATTTTCAAGAAATATTAAATCAATTAAACAAACTAAAACTTTAACTAATAGTATTAAAAAAATTTTTAAAGATAACAATTATCCTATATTAATTGATCAAGAAGGCGGAAGAGTAAATAGACTAAAAGATATTATTTCATTTGATAATTTGACATCTGAATTTTTTGGAAATCTTTATGAAAATGACAAGATGAAATTTGATATTATTTATAAATTATTTGTAGATAAAACATGTCATTTATTAAAGTTAATAGGTGCTAATATAAATACAGTACCNGTTTTAGATATTAGAGTAAAAGGTGCTAGCAACATTATAGGAGATCGATCTTTCTCTAAAAACAAAAAAACAATCTCTAAAATAGGTGATTTATGCATAACGTTATTTCATGAAAATGCAATTGGTACTGTTATTAAACATATACCAGGACATGGTTTAGCTAAAGTTGATAGTCATAATTTTACACCGATCGTTAAAAAATCTCTTAAATACTTAAATAAGAATGATTTTTATACTTTCAAAAAGAAAAATAGTTTCTTTGCTATGACAGGCCATGTCATTTACCAAAATATGGATAAAGTGAATACGGTTACTCATTCTAGAGAAATGATTAAATATATTAGAAATAATATTGGGTTTAGAAATATTCTAATTTCAGACGATCTATCAATGAAAAGTTTAAAAAATGATATGAAGAACAACACTATTAAAGCATTCAAAGCGGGCTGTGATATAGCACTTCATTGTAATGGCAACATCAATGAAATGAAAGTGGTTGCAAATAACTCACCCTTGATAAGTAGGTTTATAATTAAAAAAACATCACAATTTTATAAAATTTTAAGATAATATTTCATTATGCTTGAGTCTGATTCTGTTTTATTTAATGTCGATATAAATAATTATAATGGTCCCTTAGATGTACTTTTGGATTTAGCCAAAACACAAAAAGTTGATCTAGAGGAAATTTCGATCACTAAATTAGCAGACCAATTTCACGAATATATTACCAAAGAAAAAGATTTGAATTTAGAAATAGCTTCTGAATATTTGTTAATGGCAACTTGGCTTGCTTACTTAAAATCAAAACTATTATTACCAGGAACACCAGAGGAAGAATTTAAAGTTCAAGAAGTTGCTGAAAAATTAAAATTACAATTAAAAAAATTAGAACTTATTAGATTACTTTCTGATCAAATGCTTAAAAGAAAGAGGCTAGGTAGAGAAATAAGAACTCGTGGAATTAAAGGTAATATTAGATCTATTTATAGTTCGGAATATAATTTAACTATGTTTGAATTACTTAAATCTTATTCTTCAGTAATAATGACAAAAGATTTTCAAAGAATGAATATTCCTAAGTTACCAGTTTTTACAACTGAAGATGGTATTAAAACAATTAGAGATTTTTTTGGAAATTTGATGGATTGGAAGAATATAAATGATTTAATTCCAGTTAGTTTTAAAAGTGGATCAAAATACAAGAGAAC
>JGI26249J51723_1000820_pt1 | contig 10283 bp, 8 predicted proteins | sample SaaInlV_135m_DNA_FD_51723 | JGI IMG/M metagenome (IMG submission 51723) | reverse complement strand
TATCAGAAAGAATTCAATTCGATCTGCTGTTAAATATTTTAATAAAAACTTCCCAGGTAAAATTTTATATGCTGTTAAAACCAATCCTCACCCAGAAGTAATTAAAACAATTATAGATAGTGGTGTAGAACAATTCGATGTAGCTTCTATTGAAGAAATTAAAAGTATAAGAAATTTCAGTCAATCAGCTAAATGTTCTTATATGCACACTGTAAAAAGTAGAGAAAGTATTAAAGAAGCTTACTTTAAATATGGTGTAAAAACATTCTCACTGGATACTAAAGATGAGCTAATAAAAATTATTGAAAGCACTAATGAAGCTCAAGATTTAGAATTATTTGTTAGAGTTGCAGTTTCAAATGAACATGCTGAAATAGATTTATCAACAAAATTTGGTGCTTTAAATTCAGAAGCTGCAGGATTATTGAGATTAGCAAAACAACATGCAAAAAAAATTGGCTTAAGTTTTCATGTTGGGTCTCAATGTATGCATCCTATTTCATACTCAAAAGGTATCAATGAAATTGGAAATATAATTAAAAAAACAAAAATTTTACCAGATTACATCAATGTGGGTGGAGGATTTCCAACTATTTATCCAGACCTAATTCCTCAATCTATGGATAATTACTTCAATGAAATTAAAAAAAGTTTAGAAAACTTAAAATTTGAAAAATTACCAGAAATTATTTGTGAACCTGGAAGAGCCTTAGTTGCAGAAAGTGGTTCTACAATTGTGAGAGTGAATTTAAGAAAAAAACAAAAACTTTACATAAACGATGGAACATACGGAACTCTTTTTGACGCAGGAACTCCTAATATTGTTTTTCCATCTAAAATGATTAAAGATAATTCTAACAAAATAGTATCAAAAAAAATAACAGCTTTTGATTTTTTTGGACCAACATGTGATAGCATGGACTATATGAAAGGTCCCTTTCTTCTTCCAAATAATATAAAAGAAAATGATTATGTTGAGCTTGGACAGCTTGGTGCTTATGGTTTAACATTTAGAACTCAATTCAATGGTTATTATTCTAATGAAATCTTTGAGGTTGAGGATAAACCGATCATGACAATGTATGACAAAGACATTAATAAAGCTACTTTGGTTGCTTAATGGCAGAAAATAAAAATGTAGGTCATAACATTAAAAAAGACTTCTTAAAAAACCCTGTAGAACATATTGATATTACTTCGTTCGACTCTCGTAAAATAATCTCTTCAATGGAAAAAATGTCTTTTGTTTCAAGGGAAACAGCTAATGCTGCAAACATATATAATGAAATGTTAAAAGATAAAGATTGTACAATATTTCTAACGTTAGCTGGATCAACATCAGCTGCTGGGTGTATGAATATTTATAAAGATCTTGTTAAGTATAATATGGTTGATGCAATAGTTGCAACTGGTGCTTCTATAGTGGATATGGATTTTTTTGAAGCACTAGGTTTTAAACACTACCAAGGATCTCCATTCCAAGATGATACTGAATTAAGGAATAATTACATTGATAGAATATATGACACTTATATTGATGAAGAAGAGCTTCAAATGTGTGATAAAATTATTTGTGAAATAGCTGATACATTGGAGCCAAGAAGTTACACTTCACGAGAATTTATTTATGAAATGGGAAAATATTTAAAAAAGAATTCTAAAAAGAAAGACTCTTTAATCGAAACAGCTTTTAATAATAATGTACCAATATTTTGTCCAGCTTTTACAGACTCAAGTGCCGGTTTTGGTTTAGTGGTCCATCAAGAAAAAAATCCAAAAAAACATATGACCATAGACTCTGTAAGAGAATTCCGAGAACTGACAGAAATTAAAATTAAATCTAAAGGTTCAGGGTTATTCATGATTGGTGGGGGTGTTCCAAAAAACTTTATTCAAGATACTGTAATCTGTGCAGAACTTCTAGGTAAAGATGTTGATATGCATAAATATGCAGTTCAAATAACTGTTGCTGATAGTAGAGACGGTGCCTGTAGTAGCTCAACTTTAAAAGAAGCAAGTTCTTGGGGTAAGGTGGACATTACTAAAGAGCAAATGGTGTTCGCTGAAGCAACAAGTGTGTTACCATTAATAGCTAGCGATGCTTACCATAAAGGTGAATGGAAAAGTAGAGACAGAAAAAACTTTACTAAAATTTTTGAATAAATTGAAATATCTTTCTAATAAAAATGGATTTTTAGGTATTGATAATAAAGTCAATTTTAGAGAAAAAGTTGTCATAGTTCCGTTTGGCCTAGAAAAAACTGTTAGTTATGGTGGAGGAACAAGAAATGGACCAAAAGAAATTATCAAAGCGTCACATCAAGTAGAGCTTTATGATGAAGAATTAAATTGTGAACCATACAAAAAAATTGGTATCAAAACTTTAAGGCCATTTAAGATAGAAAAAGATATCAAAAAAGCACTTGGTAAAATGTCTAAAATTAATGAAGAAATTTTAGATAAAAAACTTTTTCCAATGACTTTTGGTGGTGAGCATTCAATCACTCCTGGGTGCATTGCTCCTTTTGTCAAAAAATATAAAGATATTTGCCTTTTACATTTTGATGCTCATGCAGATTTACGTGAAAGTTATAATGGAGAAAAATTCTCACATGCATCAGCTATAAAGAGATGTTTAGACTATCCAAATGTTTCGCTGATTTCTTTTGGTATAAGAAATATATCAGAAAGTGAGATTCTTTTTTTAAAAAAAAACTCATCAAGAATTAATATATTTTGGGCAAAAGATAAAAGTAAATGGAATCTTAATAAATTTAAAAAATTAATTAAGAACAAAACAGTTTATCTTACTTTTGACGTTGATGGGTTAGACTCGAGTATTATGCCAGCTACTGGAACTCCTGAGCCAGGTGGATTGTTATGGGATGAAACTTTAAATATTATTAGAATTGCAGCAAAAAATTCAAAAATTGTTGGTGCAGATATAAATGAATTATCACCAATAAAAGGGTTCAACTCATATAACTTTCTTGTAGCAAAACTAGCTTACAAAATTTTATCTTATAAATTTTTATACTAAATTTGTTTAGATTGGCTTACTGATCTTAAGTAATATTTTAAATGGTACTAACATTATCAGAGATACAAATAGTTTTACTAATAGATCACCCAATGACAATGTTATCCAAGGTACACCTGTTGCATAAAATGAAATCGAAAAAAATAAAAAAGTGTCAACTGTAGACCCAATAACAGATGAGGTTAAAGGAGCAATAAACCACTCTTTTTTTCTTAGACGGTCAAAAATTTGAATATCTAATAGTTGTGCTGTAAGAAAAGCTATTCCAGATCCAATAGCTATTCTTACAGAAATTAAATCAGCAAAATTAGTTGAAAATAAAAGTGTAAAAATAATTCCTATAAAAAATCCAAAATATACAATCTTTCTCGCAACAAATTTACCATAAAATCTATTGGCTAAATCTGTAATCAAAAAAGCTACTGGATAACTAAAAGCTCCATAAGTGAGAATTTCATTTAATTCATAATAATTAATTGGAAATTGAACAAGATAATTTGAGGATAAAACAACTACTCCCATCAAAATTGACAGGGTAATAAAAAGTTTGCTCATTAAGCAGTTTTAGCTAGGGGCTTTTTTTTAAATGGTGATTTAATTAAAATACTTTTTTTTAATTTTTTTAATCTTGGCGACAGGTTTTTGTTTTTAACTGCCTTTAGAAATTCATCGAAGCTACCTTTTTTATCAACAGATCTAACACCAGAATTGCTTACTGTTAACTTTAGACTTCTCTTCATTAGTTCACTTGTGAATTTTACTTTTTTTAAATTCGGCAAAAATCTTCTTTTGGTCTTGTTGTTAGCATGACTAACGTTGTGACCTTTCATAGGAATTTTTCCAGTTAATTCACATTTTTTTGACATAATAATAGTGCCTATATAAGGGGAGATATGGATAGCGTCAAGTTTAATAGATTTAAGATAGAGTTTTATTTCCTACAATTTCAGTATAATTTTTAACTCCATCTCTAATTAATAATTCTTTTAGGTCTTTTTTTATAATTCCTGCAATATTTGGACCTTTAAAAACCATCCCTGTATATAGCTGCACATAATCTGCACCAGCTGTGAACTTGTCATAAGCTGCCTTACCAGAATCGACCCCACCAACACCTATAATTTTTATTTTTCCTTTTAATAATTTATAAAATCTATTTATTAAAATATTAGATTTTTCTTCAATTGGTTTTCCAGACAAGCCCCCTTTTTGATGTCTTTGGATATCACTTAGTTTATCCCTTGTAGCATCTGATGTGTTTGAAATGATGATTGCTTTTATTTCATATTCCAAAAGAATTTCAGAAATCAGGTTGACTTGGGTTTCGTCTATATCTGGTGAAATTTTAACAGCTATAGGAATATTTGATTTTAAATTTTTTTTTTCTATCATAATAGACTTAAGCAAATCTTGTAATTTATTACCTTCGTGAAATGTTCTTAAATTTTCAGTGTTTGGTGATGAAATATTGATTGTTATATAATCTGCATCATCATAAAAAGCTTTTAATCCAATTAAGTAATCATTCAATCTATTGCTGGAGTTTTTATTAGGTCCAATGTTAATACCAAGTAAGCCCATCTTGTTATTTCGCTTAATACGATCTTTAACAATTTCAGCACCATGATTATTAAAGCCTAGTCTATTAATTAACGCTTCATCTTCTACCAATCTGAACACTCTAGGTTTAGGATTTCCATATTGTTTTAAAGGAGTAATGGTTCCAACCTCTACAAATCCAAATCCCAATTTAAATAAGGAGTTGTATACCTCTGCATTTTTATCGAAACCAGCTGCCATTCCGATTGGATTATCTAATTCTTTGTCAAAAATTTTTGTTTGAAAAATAGGATCATTTTTACTTTCATCAAATACATTAGGAATTAAATTAAATTTTAATGATTTTATTGCTAGAGTATGTGCTTTTTCGGGATCTACCTTAAATATTAGCGGTCTTAATTTAGAAAACATTATTTTAATTTATTCATTAACAACTCTGTAGTTTCTTTTACACCAAAAAAACTTATAAAAAATCCCATTCGAGGTCCATTTTCATCACCAAAAACTACTTCATATATTAACTTGAACCAATCTCTTAAGCTATCTGCATAACCATTTTCTTTTCCAGTGGAATAAATCAAAGTTTGAATATCTTCTGGAGACATTTCATCTGTACATTTTTCAAGAGTTTTCACTAATGCCTCAAGAGCTAGTTTTTCTGATTCATTTGGTATTTTATATTTTTTCTGAGCTTTAATTACATCATTAAAATATTTAATTGCATAAACAACTAGGCCATCAAAAATTGGGAAATTTTTTTCAGAAATATCTGACTTATATTTTTTAACAAACTTCCATAACAAATCCTTGCTATCAGCATTACTAGTTTCAACTAAATTAAGTAACATCGAAAATGTCATAATCATTTCTTCTTTTGGAATATTGCCATTATGAACATGCCACACAGGATTCATTAATAACTGTAGCTCATTTTGTTTTTTGGATTTTTCAATACAATCTAGATACTCATCAACAGCTTTAGGTACTATTTCTTTATATAGCTTTTTTGCTCTTTTGGGATTTTGATACATGTACAAAGACAAGCTTTCTGGTGATGCATATTCCAACCATTGATCAATCGTTATTCCATTTCCTTTTGATTTAGAAATTTTTTCTCCTTTTTCATCTAAAAACAACTCATATGCAAAGCCAGATGGATTTTTCTTTCCTAATAAATTTATTATTTTTGTAGATAAAATTTCACTTTCAATCAAATCTTTTCCATACATCTCAAAGTCTACATCTAATGCGTACCATCTCATTGCCCAATCGACTTTCCATTGTAATTTACAATTCCCATCTAAGATACTTGTCTCTAGCTTTTTTCCTTTATTATCAAAAATAATATTCGATTTTTTTTTATCAATTTCGATAACAGGAATTTCTAAAACATATCCAGTCTCAGGACAAATTGGTAAAAAAGGACTGTAAGTTTGTTGACGCTCCTTACCTAAAGTTGGAATAATAATATTCATAATTCCCTCATAATTTTCTAAAATTATTTTAAGTGTTGGATTGAAGAATCCACTTTTATAAAGTGATGTGGAGCTTTGAAAATTGTAGTTAAATTTAAAACTATCTAAAAATTTTTTTAACATTTCGTTGTTATGCTCACCAAAACTTTCAAATTTTTCAAATGGATCAGGAACTTTAGTCAGCGGTTTATGAAGGTTATCTTTCAATAATTCTTGATTAGGGACATTGTCTGGCACCTTTCGTAAGCCATCCATATCATCAGAAAATGTTATTATTTCAGTTGGAAGATCTGATAGTTGCTTTAAGGCATTTACCATCATTGATGTTCTTGCAACCTCACCAAATGTTCCAATATGTGGAAGACCACTAGGACCATAACCTGTTTGAAGAGTAATCTTGCCTTTTTTTTCTATAAAAGACTTTCTTTCACGAAGCAATTTTTTAGCTTCCACAAAAGGCCAAGCACTAGTTTTATCCAAATTTTCTTTTTTAATCATGAATTATGCTTCTAAAAATCTTAAATCAGTGGTTTTACTAATTCTTATAGAGTTGAAATTTATATACCATAAAATAATGTTCTTTCAAAATGTCTAATTATAAAACTGTTTTTTTTACACTAGGAATTTTACAAATAATTCTTGGAGTGTCCATGTTCGTACCCATTATTGCTCAATTTGCTTACTCTGAAATGGACTCTTCATTTTTTGGAGCATCAATTGTTACAATAATTTTTGGAACTTTATTTTTTTTATCTAACTTAGATCATGATAAAAAATTAAATTTACAACAAGCCTTTTTGCTCACCGCACTTTCTTGGCTGAGTATAGCAATTTTTGGATCCCTCCCTTTCATATTTTCAACAATAGAACTATCCGTGACAGATGCTTTTTTTGAAAGTATGTCTGGAATAACAACCACTGGCTCAACTATTATTTCAAATCTTGAGTTTACACCAAAAGGAATTTTGCTATGGAGAGCAATACTGCAATGGTTAGGTGGTATTGGTATTATTGTCATGGCTATCACTTTAATGCCAATAATGAACGTTGGTGGAATGCAATTGTTTAAAATTTCAAGCAATGACTCTGAAGAAAAAATACTTCCAAAATCTAGAGAGATAGCTCTGAGGTTAATCTATATATATTCAGGACTAACTTTAATGTGTGCATTGACTTATTGGTTATTCGGAATGAGTAAATTTGACAGTTTGACACATTCTATGACCACAATAGCAACAGGTGGTTTTTCAAATTACAATCAATCTATAGGTTTTTTTAATAGTATTCCAATTGAAATAGCCTCAATGATATTCATTATTTTAGGAAGTATCCCATTTATTGCATACATCAAATTTATAAATGGAAACAAAAAAATTTTTTTGACAGATGTGCAAATTAAAACTTTTTTTAAAGTTATTGTTAGTGCAATTATATTATTGTCGATATATCTATTATTAACTAATAATGAAAATTTTAACTTAAGGTCAGTTTTTTTTAATACTATTTCTATATTGACAGGAACTGGTTATGTAAATTCTGAGTATGACAGCTGGGGTGGTTTTCCAATAACTTTGTTTTTGGCACTTATGTTTACAGGTGGATGTGCTGGATCAACTGCTTGTGGTATTAAAATTTTTAGAATTCAAATTCTATATTTATTTATAGCAGATCAACTCAAAAAAATTATTTATCCGAAAGGTGTGTTTGTTATCAAGTACGACCAAGGCTCAGTTGATAATAAATTTATTGCATCAATAATTTCTTTTATTTATTTTTACTTTGTAATATTTTTCGTATTAACTGCATTATTATCTTTAACTGGACTTGATTTTATTACTTCAATATCAGGAGCAGCAACATCAATTTCAAATGTTGGACCTGGATTAGGTCCTATAATTGGCCCTAATGGCGATTTTTCAACTTTACCTGATACTTCGAAATGGATTTTAACAATTGGTATGATTTTAGGTAGACTAGAGCTATTTGCAATATTAGTATTATTCCTACCATCATTTTGGAGAAACTAAAAATGTTAAAAATAAAAAAACAATCTCTATCAGAAACTTTTTCTGTCTACATAGACAGAAGAATGTTTAGAATATTGTTATTGGGAGCTATCTCTGGCTTCCCATGGGTCTTGATAGGAAGCAGTTTAAGCTTGTGGCTCAAAGAAGAGGGTTTAAGTAGATCAACAATTGGTTGGGCTGGATTAATATTTGGCGTTTATGCTATTAATTTCCTTTGGGCGCCACTTATTGACAGACTTCGAATACCATATTTAACTAAAAAACTTGGGCACAGAAGAGGCTGGATAGTATTAATGCAAATTGCAATTTTAGTTTGTCTAGTTATTTGGAGTTTAATAAACCCAACAGAAAATTTAGCCTTACTAATTACAGTTGGTTTAATAATTGCTATAGCATCAGCAACACAAGATATAACAGTAGATGCTTTAAGAATTGAACAAATTGGTGAAAACGAAGGAAAATCTATGGCAGCTGGTGCTGCTATGGCAGTTGTAGGTTGGTGGAGTGGGTATAAATTAGGAGGTGTGGTTGCTTTATTCACAGCAGAATACTTCCAAAATATTGGGATAGTAAATTACTGGCAATCAACATTTTTAATTTTAGGAATTATAGTAATTTTAATGAATATAGGTTTAATGTTTGTTCATGAAAATAAAAGCAACAAAAAACAAAAAAATCTAATTGCAAAAGATAAATCAATAAAAAAAGATCTAAATTCAGCAAAAAAAAAGAATTTAAAGATTTTAGGTGGATTTTTATTAATATTTTCTATTCTAGAAATTCTTCCAGTTCTTCAGCAAACTAAAAATTATTTTTCATTTTTACCCCTAAACTTAGCCCATTATATAATAATTTCGTTCATATTAGGTTTCTTAGGATTTAATTTTTTAAAAATGAATTTTGTTATACTAACTTCAAGCTTAGTTATTTTTATAATCTTTTTTAAAATAATGTTATCTTTTATTATTGTATCTCTTATTTTGGGAATTTTAGGAATTGCTTTATTAAATATAAATACTAAATGGGGAAAAGAAACCGCTGGGTGGATATCAGCTAAAGTTGGAGGGCCACTATTTTCTTTTATAAAGAAAAATGGCCTTTCTATTGCTATTGGCATTTTAGGCTTTGTTTTTTTATTTAAAATAGGTGAAGCATTTTTGGGTCGTATGTCGATAGTCTTTTATAAAGAAATAGGATTCTCTAAGGGCGATATTGCAATTTACTCAAAAACATTAGGCTGGATAACAACAGTCATTTTCACTTTATTAGGTGGTCTTTTTGTAATTAGATCAGGAGTTTTAAAAGCAATGTTTCTTGCGGGTATATTGATGGCTGCAACTAATTTATTATTTACGGCACTCGCATGGAGTGGAAAATCAGAATTGTTATTCGCAGTTGCAGTTATTTTTGATGATATAGCTGCAGCATTTGCAACTGTTGCTTTTGTAGCTTTTATTTCACTGTTAGTAGACAGGACTTATACTGCAACACAATATGCACTTCTTGCTTCTATTGGAACAGCTGGAAGAACAACACTTGCGTCCTCATCTGGCGCATTAGTGGATTGGCTAAATGGAGATTGGGGTACATTCTTTATTTTAACTGCAATTATGGTTATCCCTTCATTGATTTGCTTATGGTTTATTAAAGATAAGCTTAAACTTCGTGAAAAATAATTTTTATTATAAGAATCAATTTTCAAATATTCATAAAAAAGCTTCAAAAAGTTCTGAAGTTACTTCTCAAATAATCTATGGAGAAAAATTTAAAATTTTATCAAAAAATAAAGATTGGATAAAAATAAAATCTTCATTCGATAACTATATTGGTTATATCAAAAATGAAAAGTATGTGCAAAACTATAAACCAAGCCATAAAATTTATAAATTAAAAGCAAAAATTTTCAATAAGCAGAATAAAATAACTAATAAATTTTTACCCTTTGGTTCAAAAATTTCAATAATTAAAGAAAGTAAAAATTTTATAGAATTTGATAAAAATAAATGGATTAAAAAAGATGATTTAAAAAAAATAAATCATAAAGAAAAAAATTTTACTAAAATATTTAAGTTATTTTTAAAAACTAAATATGTATGGGGTGAAAAAACATACAACGGAATAGATTGTTCAGCTTTATTACAAATATATTATTATTATAATAATTCATTTTATCCAAGAGAC
>JGI26249J51723_1000814_pt1 | contig 10317 bp, 7 predicted proteins | sample SaaInlV_135m_DNA_FD_51723 | JGI IMG/M metagenome (IMG submission 51723) | reverse complement strand
AGACGATACGACCACGTTCTTGGGTGCATTCTTTGTAGCATTCTTTGTAGCATTCTTGGCCTGTGATGCGAACATCTTCTCGCGATACCATTCGCGCAACTCACTCGCAGTGTTTTGGAGTGTTGCCTGCTTCTCAATAACACTTGCTTTCTTCTTGGCCAACGCCTTCTCCTCGCGTGCGATCGCGGCGACCTCCTTCTTCATGCTCGCTATCTCCTTCTTCACGATCGCATCCTTCTCGGCGAAAAATAAGCTCAATTGTTTCTTGGTATGGTTTTTGCAGTAGGGTCGTTCATCAATGTCGTTGTATATCACCATGGTGTCGGGACAAGTGACTGATTGTATAGAACATGTTTCTTTTACACCATCAACGCTAGCAATATCATAACAACAGTATCCCTTTGCATAATTTTTATAGTTGTGCCAGAACATTTTCGGATCGCGCATATTCACAGATGGATCTCCGATCTGTACGGCAAGACTGTTCACACCACACACCTTTCGTTTCCCAGGATAATGTGGCAGGAGCTTGTTCTGGATATGGCGACAGTAGGGACACCGAATCTGTTGCTCCTTAAGACGCGATGTCTCCAGTGCATGAAATCGTTTTTTATGGTTGTAGATGTCGTTGAATATCGCATCGTAATTGAACATGTGTCCGCACTCTAAGGTAACGTAATCAATCCCCTGGATCGGGGTATGGGTTATCATACAGTCACCGAGAGTTGTCGCGACGCCGTCGCATTCGTCTTCACTATCGCTCTTATATAGTTCAGCATAGAAATCAATATTGTTCATGGAGAGTATATTGTTCGAATTAGAGAGAAAGAAGAAACTTATATATTAATATGTAGCAATTTGTCTTAATATAATATACGGCTAATGTACACGGACAATCAATAATGACAGATACATGGGGACCACAGACATGGGCGTTATTTCACACTATGATTGAGCACTTGGATGAATCTGAGTTTGCTGTCACGGGTCCGAAAATGTTCGGATACATTCGGCGTATATGTAACCTGCTACCCTGTCCCGAATGTCAACAACATGCAAAGACGTATCTAACCAATCAACGAACCGATCTAAGGTCCAAGGCGGTTGTGCGCGAATTTATTCATAAGTTCCACAATGCAGTGAACCGCTACAAGAAACGTACTGAACCATCTATTGAGATTTTAGATCAATACAGAGAGAAAAATCTGGCAGCGGTCTATAATACATTCGCGGTGGCGTTTGGCGTGCGCGGGAACGTGCGACTGCTCGCCGACACCATGCAGCGAACGCTGCTCATGCGCGAATTTAAAAAATGGCTTCTGGAAAACAGGGCGGCATTCGCACCACGCAGTACTACGACAACACCACTACTACCATAGATCGAATAGATAAGTACAATCCAATCCTATAATCAAATCTCAACACATCTTATATGCTGAGATTTGCATTCGTTTTACTATAGTATTTCAAACCTACCATCCTTTTTGATCGGCAAGCGCATGTGTCTTCTCTCTACGTTTCTATTTACACAACATTATCCGACAACAACTCTCCATTCTTGTACACGGCACACTTGAACTGTTGCTTCGTCGGACGCGAACACACTACACTATCGCTCTGAATCTCATTGAAGAACAGGAACTTCTCGCCACCGTTCGCAGTCATGGTTCCCACGATGGCCATCGCCAGTACAAGTCCTGCCACGATATTCAGGAACACAGCACTCATTGACGATGTACACCCAGTCACACCAGAACGCACGCCCATATCAGTGATGAACCCTGTAATACATACTCCCACGAATATCCAGTTGACGGAAGCATTGATGAACATCGGCATACATAAGTACACAATAGTGAATGACAGCATAAATGTACTGAACGTATTATTACCATGTTTGCTGAAGCTTATTGCATTACATACAGCGTTCGCGCCTGGAGCTTCGGTGTTTCCCGACGCCACGTAAGCGAACTCTCTCAATACCGACATCGCTAACATGAATAAGAGGTAGACGAACCCCTTCACGCTCTGCATGATGACTCCCCATGACAGAACGGCGACGGCCACTAGAATGGGCGAGTAAAATGTGAGCAGAATAAGGATATTCGATGGTTGCAGTATTTTCAGACCCGCGGAATGCGCAGGCATTGGTGTAGCAGCATGGCTCATGGGTATAGTATAGTACTGGGTTATATTTTTTTCACGAACGCGACTATGGATTGTGAGTTGCTACACTACTTGGATACCTCATTCTCAAGCATATGATTCATCAGTTCGCCAATGGTCTCCACCGCATGGAACCGCGCGACCTTGACCATATCCGTCTCTCCATGCTTCTTAAAGAACTTGTCAAACTCCCGTTGGTTCTCCACTGGGTAACAGAAGTCGACGACGCCCGCCTTCAGAGATCCCAGAATCTTCAGGTCCAATCCACCAATGGCGGTGACTTTACCATCTAGCTGAATCTCACCTGTGGCGGCGAAGCGCGCACGGATGGGACGATTGTTCAGCAGACTAAATACGATGACAGTGATGCATCCACCCGCTGACGGCCCGTCCTTGGCGCTTCCCCCTGGTGCATTAACATGGACGCCGTNCTTGACATCGGTGTTGTAGAGTTTTGACAGTTCGTCGATGCGTGANTTGGAAGTGAGACGGTATGCCAACGTCATAGCGATGTTCATTGACTCCTGCATGACGTCGCCCTGCTGTCCCGTCAGCTTCATGCGCATGAACTCCCCACCAGGGTAAAAATTGGCTTCTATAGGAAGCGCGCCGCCCTGGCCCTGGGAGTTCGCCCACATTCCCGTGGCGTACCCGACACGAGACTCTGTCGGAACTTGTGTCACTATGACGGGTGCATAGTCCTTGAAGTGCTTGTGTTGCACGTCGTCCAAGGTTACTGTGATGGGACACGTGATAGGTTGTGTCCCCGTCAACATATCCAGGTTCAGTTCAGTCACAATCTCGAACAGCTTCTCCTTCAGTTTTCGGATACCCGCTTCACATGTGTAGTTGTCCACGATAAATCTTACTACTTCGTCGGGTATATCCACCGATCCTGTCAGTCCTACGTCGGCGTAGATCTCGGGCAAGGTATAGTTGCGCGCGATATGAATCTTGTCGTCCATAGAGAGGTGTGCGAATTTCACACGATGGATTCGGTCGAGCAGGATCCGATCAATCTGGTCGGGGTCGTTGTACGAGAGCACGAAGAGCACCTTGGACAGATCAATATCAACGCCAGCGAAGTATTTGTCCTGGAACTTGTCGTTCTGTGTGGGATCCAGCATATGGGTCAGGATACCGACCAGCTCGCGCCCGTTCTCGGTCTTCGATATCTTATCGAGCTCATCAATGAAGATGATGGGGTTCATGCACTGCTTGTCAATGAGGATCTGTACAATAGATCCCCAAGTGGAACCCACGTAGGTGTATCCATGGCCGTGCAGAGTGCTACCGTTCGCGTCACCACCGATGGCAATCATAGCGAATGGGCGCGGCTCGCCGTTCTCGTCGCGCAGACAGTTTGCGAGTCCGTACTTGGCTAACGACGTCTTTCCACATCCTGGGACGCCTTCAAATCCAAAACAGTGACCTACCTGATCGCCCGATATCCACTGACCGACGACGCGCATGATCTGCGCCTTAGCCGCATCATGCCCGTACACGGCCTTGTTCAATGTATCCGACACACTGGTCATATATGTAGAAATTGATACAAACATTTTTAGTACTTTGTCCATATCGGATGCGGTGCGCGCATGCGTCTTGTTCAGGCGTCGGTGCGCACTGACGAGTGCAGTTGATGGGACGTCAGTTGCTTCTGTTGTAGCAAGGGTTGAGATAATCCCTTCGATGAGTTGGAGCTTGTTCGCCTTTGGTGTTCCAAAAACCGTACAAGCACTCGTACACGTCGTTTCGTAAAAGGTCACGACAGACTTCTTATTCATCTTCTTCAAACATGCAGTCAGATCTTCCACCATCGCCACACGACCCAACCCAGTGTCGTCAGTCTCCATAAAATTATGTATCATGTGACGAATTTCCATCAGATTCATGTTCTTCTGACCAGTCGCATTCACAGGGACCATCGACGTCAGGCTGGGCGACGACGACATGATTTCTCCAAAGAGAACTTTTATATTATCCCCAATATCCATCACGGCTTCACGGCGGATGATTCCAAATGGAATTTTCAAGAGTCCATCAAGGTACTGACGAGCCTTCGAACCATTGTCGTCTGACTTTGACTTGACTTCGCGCAGCTTAGTGGTCGCCTTTTCCTTGACACTGTCGCTCGCTCGCATGAGACAGATCTGTTGTTCCATATTTATTTTGGAAGAGTCTAGCTTCCCAACCTTTTTCATGTACGTAGCGGTATCCACAATGGCATAGTTGAACAATTCATGCATTTTCCAAGTGAAGTTATCAAGAAGTTCAGTTTGTTCGCTTGTGTCAGACGACACATTATCTGAACGACCGTTATCAGGTGCAGTCTCAACCGTCATTAAATCGTATAAAAAATAAGCAATATATCGGTTCGTTCCTCGGCCCATTTTCGCGGTCAAAAGCAAAAATAGTATTATATCCCGCTTCGATATCAGTGATCGTGAGACGAACTCGTTTGACATGGCGACGAGCGATTGGCGTTTAAACATCTTCAGATTGATAAACCCTCCAATATAGGCGGCATACATATCCGCTGGCGCATTGTATACGATCCACTGTTTCGCGTTCATGCACTGCAAGAAGTTTATGAAACTTGTTTCATCTATTTCAGGAGGGATTGCTGATATACAATGCATATACTTATCATTTATATGTGCGCTATTTACGAGGTCAATATCCATGTCGTCCATNACNCCCGTCACAAACATGGCAGTTTTCTTCTTGGGGTTCTTTATATAGACGACCATCCCATTGACTTGGGNATGCATCGACTCGCCATAACGAGACGATACATTGAAACCATCAAACGTTTTCCCATCGGCAATGATGTTCATCACTGTATATTCGTCGCCCAAATCGTCCATTCTCGGCTTGTTTTTTATGGAGGATACGTCGGCTATGTCGATCATGGTGTAGCGCAAGGGATGAAACTGAGACTCTAGTAGGACTATCAGATCGGCATCCACATTATTCAATATGGATGTCCGATAATCCTTACCAAAACACACGTAGAGAAAATCTATGAAGCGCGACGTTCCCCATCTTTTGACAATGTTTGACAACGACATATTCATGGTTTGTATGCCAGAAATGACACCATCGTATTCGCCGTCCTTTATTTGTTGAAGATCGGTATATATTGTCATACCCGTCTTCCGTGTGGCGCGCAGCTCGCCGACGCATATTTTCATATCATGTCCTTTAACGATCTTCTTTTTTTTATTGTCGCATGCGTATATGTACGTTCGCTGAATAATCTCAGTAAACCGATTCAATATACATGTGAGTGAATGCCGTATATCGTCTTGGTTAATCGTACCACTACTGGTGCTGGGACTGATTGTGATATTGTTGCTGGTACTACCGAAATGGCTATCTGGGCACTGATGAACGATATTCGTACCAACGTTCATTGTATGGATTGACATCTTAATATACTAGCCCGCCTAATACGTAATATAGGTATACATATTTTATCAATGACGCACACACACGCATATGCGTTTATCCGTACATACATACATACATATATACATACCACGTAATCAGTCAGCTCAATTGGTTTTCAATTTGGTGTTTTCATCAGAAGACGTATCCGTGTCACTTTCTTTACTATCGTTCTTGGACATATAATCCATGTACAAATACGTCAGAGCGTTTACAGTCAGATCCAATAAGTAAATAAATATGATTCCGACCACAATATTGGTAACATTGGATTTATATCGCAATACCGTTGCCAGGAACATATTTGGAATGAAAAAGGTGAAGAATGCATATAATGTTCCCTTTAGCATACCGATTTCACGACCATAGAGTAGTCCATACTTAGATGCGTTTGCAGCGATACCCGTAATGGCTAGCATATCTATAAACGTTTTCAAAAACTCTTCCTTTCTTGTTTCAGGAGTTTCTGGATACAACTCAATATTAAACCGTGGTTTGAAAATAGTGATTGTTAACAGATTAAGTATTTCGTTAATAAACGGCATAATAAGTGCATACAAATCATAATATCCGTCTATCTTTCGTATACCTAAATACAGAACATCTTCTGTAAAGTTTTTCTCCATGATAATACTGAACATTAAATATTTGTACACAAATGTGCATAGCACATAGTACATGTGATAACGATATAGATGCGTGTGCGCATACCATACAGTAGTTATAACCACCTAATAAGAACACAAAGTATCTATGGGCATTCCAAGTTATTTTTCATACATCGTAAAGAACCATCCCGAGATACTACAAAAGTATCTTAGTGGGACAACTACCATAATACACAACCTGTATATGGACTGCAACTCCATCATATACGATTCGTTTTATGGCATGACCGACGAAGAGAAGAAAGGGGATATCGCTAAATATATGATTCAAAAAGTAATAGTGAAGATAAATGAGTACATCGTGGAGATAAACCCTTCCAATACGATCATCATCGCATTTGACGGCGTGGCACCCATGGCGAAACTAGACCAGCAGCGCACACGCAGATACAAATCGTGGTTTCAGGCGAATATCACAAATGAGTTGTTTGGGAAGACAGAGGAGAAGTGGAGCACTGCAGCCATCACACCAGGTACCAGTTTCATGAAGCAGCTGAATACAGAAATCGTTGAACACTTTGAGAATCTGATCATTCAACCCACAATCATCGTCTCTACCACCGACGACGCGGGCGAAGGCGAACACAAGATTTTTCAACATATTCGCGACCACGCAACCGAACACTCGACACAGAACACGGTCGTATACGGCCTAGACGCCGATTTGATCATGTTGGCCATCAACCATCTCCCCCTATGTAGCAATATCTACCTGTTTCGTGAAACCCCTGAGTTCATCAAATCAATCAACGCAGACTTGGAACCAGAACAAAGCTACCTACTAGACATTCCACAACTGGCGAAGAACATCGTAGGGGATATGATGGATGGACTAGAACAACCACAGCAACAACAACAGGACGGGCGTCTCCGCGACTACATCTTCCTCTGCTTCTTCCTAGGTAACGATTTCCTACCCCACTTCCCTGCACTCAACATTCGCACAGGAGGCATCGATAAGCTCCTCTCGCATTACCGCAGCACTTTAGGGAAGACTGCTAACAAATGTATCGTTGTCGGTCCGACCGCAGATAAACCAGGAAAAATCATATGGAAGAACTTGCGCACCGTACTCGCTTCTTTAGCGGGTTGCGAGAAGGAGTATATCCGTACCGAGCTTGTTCTTAGAGCCAAGCGAGAAAAACGGTACGCACATCAAGACGTATCTACCCCCGAGCTGAAATACGACAAGTTTCAGAGCATACCATGCTACGAACGCACAGTGGAGAAGCACTTAGATCCCGACGACGACGCGTGGCGACACAAGTATTATACAACCCTGTTCCATACAGAACCCGACGACGAACGTGTGCGACAGATATGCCAGAACTATTTAGAAGGACTGGAATGGACATTCGGATACTATACAACCGCGTGCCCCGATTGGGGATGGAGCTACAAATACCAGTACCCACCTCTTCTACAAGATCTGTTGCGCCACATCCCATACTTTGATACCCAGTTCATCGCTGACAACGACACACCACCCGTGTCACAATATGTACAACTGTGTTATGTATTACCACCCAAGAGTCTGACACTTCTTCCCCATAAATTGTATTCGCGTCTTCTGAAAACGTGTCCCGAGTATTATCCAGAGTATTGCGAATTCACATGGGCATTCTGCAGGTACTTTTGGGAAGCGCATGCAGCTCTTCCTGAAATAAAGGTATCGGTATTGGAAAAGATCGTTGCACTAAGTACAAACACAACTGTGGAGATAGTGGCTGCATAAACTGTATGTGATGGATATATAGACTGTATATGGGCAAATGGACTTAGACAAAGAATATTATATTGAGTATANATTAAATGCTTAGCAAAGTGTTTTTAATCCTCTCCGTCACATTGTGTGCTTCTCTTTCACAAGCTACTATGACACCCACTCTCCAAGAGCGTTTTAGCAATTGGGTCGATACTCATGCAGTCAAGTTCATCAACCACGCCCACGAATACGGCACCTTCGCCACATGGGTAGAGAACGACAAACACATTGAGACCACCAACGCACGTAACCTCACCTACTCCCTTGGCCACAACCAGTTTTCTGGTATGACCATCTCCGAATACAAGGACTTCCTCGGCTTCGACGCGACCCAGAAGCCATCTGGCATCTCCAGTCTGCGCGGTGCCGCACCTTGTCGCGCAACCGCTGGTGGTTGTACTCAAGCCGCATCTGTTGATTGGGTCACTGCTGGTGCCGTCACACCCGTGAAGAACCAGGGTCAATGCGGATCCTGTTGGTCTTTCTCCACTACGGGTGCTCTTGAGGGAGCCTATTTCATCAAGAACAATGACCTAGAATCCTTCTCCGAACAACAACTTGTCAGTTGTGATAATCGCAAGAACCATGGCAAAGACATGGGCTGCAACGGCGGTCTCATGGACAGCGCCTTCTCATGGATTGAGTATAACAATGGTCTATGTGCCGAAGAGGACTATGTATATACCTCTGGTGACACCAAGAGCGCAGGCACTTGTATCCAAGGGTGTGATAACATCGTCGGAAGCAAGATTCAGTCTTTCGTTGATGTTTCTCCTTCCTCTGATGCCGATATGATGGACGCTCTCACCAAGCAACCCGTCTCTATCGCCATCGAGGCCGACCAGAAAGATTTCCAATTGTACACCTCTGGTGTCTTCACTGGTGCATGCGGAACATCACTTGATCATGGTGTGCTTACTGTGGGATATGGCACCATGAATGGTGTTGACTACTACCGCGTCAAGAACAGCTGGGGAACCACCTGGGGAGACGAGGGATACATCTATCTCGGTCGCGGAAGTGAGTTCAACAACGGAGCTGGACAATGTGGTATGCTCATGCAGGCCAGTTATCCAGTGCTATAATAATCACACACACACCTAATTTATACCTGCATCTAATAATGCAGATATGAATAGAAACAACACATCATACCATACAATTATACNTCTATTGCATCGGGTTTCGCGGAACCTCTGTATCGTTATCGCCATCAACACCATTGAACCACATAACATCGTCCCTCGGTGATTCCATCATCCGCCACATATGCGTCCTGGTTAGACGAGGGCACAAGGGGATGGTTACGTCGTCGATCATTTCATCCTCAACGCCTTCTTCGACAGGCGTATAGTTGGACAGCAGACGGGATTTCATGTCACAAAGATGTATTTGTCGCTCATGGTAACCATGCAGCACAGTATCTTCATAATCGCACCGACTCGTACACTGCTGTATCATATTCGTCGTCATATTTATGCTATTGGCCAACACCTTCTGTATAGAATGCGAGGCGCGGTGCATCTGGTACATATTGTTCTCTTCGGTCGGAAGGAGACCATACTGCAATGCCATGCCACGAAGTTTGGCTTTGCTTTGCGCCAATTCCTCGTCAAGACTCTCTTTGAACCGATGATAATTATCTCTTTTTTTCTCACAGTCACGTATCTCCGTCACAATAAGACAGTATTCCGTGTTGTAATTTTGGAGCGTTTCGCGAACCGTTCTAATACACACACTCGCTAGACGACACTGAGGACAATCAGCTTTACCCCGTTCCATCCACAACCGAAGACAGTTGTTACACGCAGTGTGCTCACAACACTTATAATGTACCAACATGTCGTTGCTCTGGTCCTTGTCCACCACACCCGTTCGCATACACACCGAACAAGAGTACTGCATACCTGCAGTATTGACCACAAAATGATCACCGAACTCGTCCGATGACGTGACTGGTATTGACATTGTATGACTGGTTGTTATTTGGAGTTTTATGATATGTATGACTAACACACACGAGATGATATCAATTTTTTGGGTAGGCGGAGCAACCTGGCATTGCTGGGTAGGCGGAGCAACCTGGCATTGCGAGGTATTTACGCCCTCACAGTCGTAATGGTTTTTGTACCAACACCACCTGCCGTCTTGCGGTCCAGCACGAGGCTCCTGCATACGATCCCGACGTTGCGGTCTTCCAGTTTGACGTCATCTACCTTCGTCACCTCCACTATCAGTTTGTGGTACTGATTGCGCCGCGAATCG
>JGI26249J51723_1000812_pt1 | contig 10323 bp, 7 predicted proteins | sample SaaInlV_135m_DNA_FD_51723 | JGI IMG/M metagenome (IMG submission 51723) | reverse complement strand
TTAGGGCATGTTGATATTCTGCAGAACTGGGGCTGATGAAATGTCTGAAGTGTTAATGAAAAGCGAAATTAAAAAGGAACTTACTCAACGCTTTACCGTTTTGCCCTGAGAGGAACTTTCTGAATTGCTTTCTTCCGGAAATGGTAAAACATCTTCGAATAATAATGTGCGTTGTACTATTTCCTTAAAAATCGGTGCGGCTACACTTCCTCCATAATAAGAAGTCCGCGGTTGTTCCACCACAACAAGTACTGTGACTAATGGTTCAGAAGCCGGAGCAAACCCTACAAATGACGCAATATAACGTGTGTTGGAATATCGTCCCAACTGTTGGTCGTAAATCTGGCTCGTCCCAGTCTTACCTGCGATTTGATAACCTTTAATCGCGGCCTTTACTGCAGTTCCGCCTTGCTGAGTAACTGAGACAAGATATTCTTTAACCAATCCTGCGACTGATGCCTCGACCACAGGACTCCTGACACCTTTTCCGAAACTCTGGATTAACTTTCCGTCATCATCTTTTATTTTCCTCAATTTTTGCCCATTATTATCACGTAAATACTCAACAATATATGGAGGAACCCATTGGCCTTTGTTCGCAAAAACATTAGCTGCGCTTACCATCTGCAAAGGTGAAACTAGAATTGCCTGACCAAAAGATATATTTGCATGATCGATCGTCTGCCACTTTTTAGGAGAAATGACTCTGCCGGAAGCTTCTGCGGCAACACCGGAGTTAGGCCGTTGTCCAAAGCCAAAACGCAAAATATATTCATGAAATTTAGCCGGAGACATACTCATCCCAATTTTTGCTGCGCAGATGTTTGAGGATTTCTGTAAAACCTCCTTCAGTGTCATTATTCCATGCGGAGAAGTATCGCGGACAAGGTTTCTACCAATTTTATATTTCCCATTTTCACAGAAAAATTCCTGTTCAGGAGAAATCATTCCTTCATTAAGTGCAGCCGCAATTGTAACCATTTTAAAGGTGGAGCCAGGTTCGTAACCTGAAGTTGCAACACGGTTGAGTTGAAGTGCCCTGCTGTATTGCTGATAACGGTTTGGATCAAATCCTGGGTAACTCGCCATTGCCAGGATTGCCCCGGTTTTAGAGTGCAGTGCAATCACACTTCCCCGGTCTGCCCGTGTTTTTATTACTCCATCACGAAGTGCTTTTTCTGCAAAGTGCTGAATCGTGCTGTCTATCGTCAAATGCAGAGAATATTGATCGGGTTTTTTTTTAGGAATATTAGAGAGAGGTACAGTACGGTACATTCCTTCTTTTTCCACGATATAAGCCGCAGGTTTTCCTGCCAGCAGGGATTCATATTTATTTTCGACACCTTCCAGTCCCTGCGAATCAATACCGGTGTAACCTAAAAGTTGTCCGGCAAAATTACCATTAGGATAAAAACGCCGAAACTCTGCAATAAAACCAATTCCGCTTAAATTAAGCTTCTCCACCTGCTTCGTCTGTTCCGGTGGTAATTTGCGTTTGATCCAGACAAAATTGCTTTTTGATTTTAACTCAATCAGCAGTTTGTGATATGGAATATTCAGGATAGGTGAAAGTAATCTTGCTGCCTGTGTTGGGGAATCAAGCTGGCCTGGTTTGGCAAAAAGTGATTTCAGCTGAATTGAAACTGCTAGTATTCTGCCGTTCTTGTCTAATATTCTTCCACGACGTGGTTCCAGTGTGACTGTACGTTCATGTTGTGACTTTGCTTTATCAGTGTAGTAATCTGCTTTCAGAATCTGTAAATAAAAAACCCTGCCCAAAACAGCTAAAAAACATAAGACAAATGCAACAAGTACTGTGAGAAGTCGTGTCTTGAAACTGTAAAGTTGAAAACGTGGAGATTGATTCATTTTAGTCTTATTCGGCACTGCTGACATCAACCCAGGAAAGTCGATATTGTGCAGGGTTTGGAGAAGTCATGCGCATTGTGTTTTCCACCAGAACTTCCAGCCGCTGTGGTCTGCTAAGATAGCTGATTTCCACTTCAAGCAATTCCAGCTTGCTTACTAAAAATGAACGTTGAGTTTCCAGCGAGTCAACCCGATGTGCCACCTGTCGGTAATTCATCCATTGTGAAAGGTAAAAAATACAGCCGACTGTAACTAGACCCCAAACCAGTAATGTAATGTGAAATGACTGCACAGATTTCCAAATAAAACGTGGTACCAGCTTCCAGCGAAATTGGTGTTTTAAAGAGTGTGGTTTACGCCGGGCAGAATCTATGATTGATCTAAGGGACATCGAAAATCTTAGCTGAAAGAAAAATGTAAATCTGTGTTTATCTCTATTTGTAAACTTCTTTTGTGTCAATAAAATGAGCACTCTATATACTTCTGCACAAAGTGTCCCAAATTACAGTTTAGTTTTAATACGCTGTGAGTCAGCTACAGATATTTGTATATTAGCATATCATTATTGCTTGATGCATAATTTGGCTTTCCTCTCCACTAAAATTAGCGTATTTTATTATTAAGTCTACAAGGTTCAAAAGAACTGTTAAAACATCACCTCATCTTTTAAATTTAAAAAATATTATGAGCAGTACAGAACTAACTCTTGATCTGCGTGACATTAGTTTTGCCATGAAGGAATGGTTGCCTATTGAACAACTCAGTGAGTCAGAAAAGTTTTCCGAATTTGATGTAGATACTCTTGATATGATGGTTCAGGAAGGTATCCGTTTTGCGATTGACGTTGTTTCTCCAACACGCTCCGAAAGTGACCGTGAAGGTTGCCGTATTGAAGACGGACGTGTCAAAGTGGCCGAATGCCTCCATGAACCTTATAAACAGGCTTATGAAATGGGATGGGCGACGATGAGGGTCTCTCCCGAATACGGAGGAATGGGTGCACCTGCAACACTTGGATTGATAATCAATGAAGCCTTGAACGGAGCAAATCTTGGTTTGAGCATGTTTTTCGGTTTGACTTCCGGTGCAGCAGAATTGATTGATACCTTTGGTTCANNNGNGCTTAAAGAAAAGTATGCAGCTAAAATGTTCCAGGGTCAGTACACGGGAACCATGTGCCTGAGTGAGCCTCAGGCNGGTTCNGATGTTGGTGCAGGGACAACCAGTGCAATACCGGTAGAGGAAGGTGTTTACAAAATAAAAGGTTCAAAGTGCTGGATTTCTTCCGGAGATAATAATTTAGGAGAAAACGTTATTCACGCTGTTCTGGCCAGGGTCAAAGGCGCTCCGGACGGTACCAAAGGTTTGAGCCTGTTTGCGGTTCCATATACACGGGTGAATGATGACGGAACTCTCGGAGACTGGAACGATGTTACTGTTGCCTCTATAGAAGATAAACTGGGNATCCATGCCAGTCCCACAGCGGTCTTGAATTTTGGCGAAAATGATGATTGCCTGGGGTGGATCATAGGAGAAGAAGGCCAGGGCATATCATCGATGTTCCTGATGATGAATGGTGCCAGAATTTATACAGGACTGATTGGTCTTGCTCTTGGAGGAGCAGCTTACGAAAATGCNAAAACTTATGCGCAGGAACGTGTACAGGGTACTNATATTTCAAAAATCCGTGATCCGGAAGCACCCAAGGTTTCGATTGTCAATCATCCNGCGGTAAGACTNAATCTGATCAATATGAAAGCTAAAGTTGAAGCCATGCGGGCGTTGCTTTATTTTACCTCTTTTCAATTTGATCTTGAACAAATCGCAAAAACNGATGAGGAAAANCAAAGCGCNCAAAACATGGTGGATTTGCTGACNCCGATGTGCAAAGGTTGGTGTACNGAGGTTGGTCTTGATGTGGTACGGACAGGNATTCAGGTGCTGGGNGGAGTTGGTTACACCAAAGATTTTCCGCTGGAACAGCTTTTTCGTGATGCCAGAATTGCTCCGATTTACGAAGGNACAACTGATATACAAGCCTTGGATTTAGTTGGACGTAAAATGCTTCAGCAGGGTGGAATGTTATTTCAGAATTTGATGGAACGCTTCAGTAAATTGATTGCTAAACACAGTCAACATCCGGAGCTGGGGGCAGTATTCAAAACATTTGAAACGTACTGTGAAACACTTTACGAAACATCTATGGGTTCTCAGGAAGTTATAAAAACGCGCGGTATGGAAGGTGTCGCACTTTATGCTACTCCTTTTTTGATGTTTTTTTCCTCAGTAACTGCGGGTTCATTATTGCTGGAGCAGGCAGTTGTTGCTGCAGAAAAATTAACTCAAATAAAAGCAGAAAAAGATATCGGCGAACTTGAGCTTTCAGCTTTTCTGAAGGAGAATGAAAATGCGCTTTTTTATGCAAACAAGATAAAAACTACTCGCTACTTTGTCGACGGCATTATCCCGCAATTTGAGGCTTTGCTTGCAGGGGGCAAAAAGCAAAACTTTGATGCGCTGGAAATTACTTTTTAAACATTTTAAACAAGTAGAACATATGGAATACAAAGGTCAGGCAATACAGTGCCGTAATCTGGATAAAAATATAGTTGAATTAATCTTTGATTCACAAGGTGAGTCAGTTAATAAATTTGATCAAAACTCTCTCGAAGAACTTCGGGAAGTAATCGCACAGTTGGCAGCAGATAAATCAGTCAAAGGTCTGTTGGTTAGCAGTGCTAAAGCTGTTTTCATTGTAGGTGCAGACATTACGGAGTTTCTAAAAGGATTTCAGGTACCTCAAGACGAATTGGTAAACTGGGTCAAAGACGCGCAAAAAGTTTTTTCTGATCTGGAAAACCTGAATTTTCCAAGTGTTTGTGCCATTAACGGCTATGCACTTGGCGGTGGTTTTGAATTTGGACTGGCCTGTACTTATCGTGTTGCATCTACCAAAGCAAAAGTTGGTCTTCCGGAAGTTAAACTCGGATTGCTGCCAGGATTCGGAGGTACGTCTAGGTTGCCACGCTTAGTTGGTGCAGATAATGCGCTGGAATGGATTGCGGGAGGAACAGAAAATTCTCCGGTAAAAGCACAGGAAATAGGTGCAGTAGATGCAGTTGTAGAACACGAAATATTACGGGATGCTGCTCTGGATCTGCTGAACAAAGCTATCAGCGGAGAGTTAGACTGGCAGGCAAAACGTGCGGAAAAACAACAGCCATTAATGCTGAATGAAAATGAGACCATGATGGCTTTTGAAACCGCAAGAGCTTTTATAGCCGGTAAAGCGGGACCAAATTATCCTGCACCGTTGACAATTGTCGGTGTTATGCAGGCCAGCGCAAGATTTGCACTGGAAGGTGCACTGGAGATTGAAGCAGAAGGATTTGCGGAGTTGGCAAAGTCTCCGGAAGCGACGGCTTTGATCGGTTTGTTTTTAGGCGATCAGTTGCTCAAGAAAAAAGCTAAAAATTCCACAAAAATAGCTGAACCTGTTAAGCGTGCGGCAGTTCTTGGTGCAGGCATAATGGGTGGAGGAGTTGCTTATCAGTCTTCATACAAAGGGATTCCAATTGCCATGAAAGACATTGCTCAGTCTCAACTAGATTTGGGGATGAATGAAGCAACGAAAATCATGCAGAAACGTGTGGAACGAGGACGTATGAAAGCGGATAAAATGGCGCAGGTTTTAACCGGAATTACACCGACACTTTCTTATGAAAATCTAGCAGATGCAGACTTGATCGTTGAAGCAGTGGTTGAAAAAGAAAGTGTGAAGAAAGTAGTATTGGCAGAAACAGAGTCATTGATCGGTGAGAAAGCGATTTTGGCTTCCAACACTTCCACAATTTCAATTACTAAACTGGCTCAAGGTTTGAAACGTCCGGAACAGTTTTGCGGAATGCACTTTTTTAATCCGGTTCACCGCATGCCGCTCGTAGAGGTAATACGAGGAGAAAAAAGCAGTGAATCCACAATCGCTGCTACTGTAGCTTATGCTTCCGCAATGGGGAAAAGTCCGATTGTGGTTAATGATTGTCCGGGATTCCTCGTGAATCGAGTTCTTTTTCCGTATTTCGCCGGTTTTGCCGGTTTGGTAAATGACGGTGTGGATTTTAAGAAAATTGATAAAGTAATGGAAAAATTCGGTTGGCCGATGGGACCGGCATTTTTGCTGGACGTTGTTGGTATTGACACAGCTTTTCACGCAGGTGGAGTGATGGCTGCAGGATTTCCGGATCGCATGAGTCAGGATGTACCGACTATTATTTCCAAAATGTATGAGAAAGAATGGTACGGGCAAAAAAACGATAATGGTTTTTATATCCACAGCAAAGATAAAAAGGGCAGACCCAAAAAAGAGGTAAATCCTGGCGTTGCCAATTTTCTGAAGGATCTGGGAGTAGGCAGTGGTGAAGGCATTAGTGATGCTGATATAATCGACCGTATGATGCTTCCAATGTTGATGGAAAGTTCACGATGTTTGGAAGATAACATTGTAGAAACACCAACTGAAGTTGACATGGGTCTGGTTTACGGAATTGGTTTTCCACCTTTCCGTGGAGGGATTTTTCGCTGGACAGATACAGTTGGTTTGAATGAATTACTTCAGCGGGCTGAAAAACATAAAGCACTGGGTAAAGTCTATGAACCTACTGAACAAATTATGAAAATGGCACAAGCTGGAAAACTGTTTCATCCGCTTGAGTGATCAGTGTATTTGAGTCTTTTCCTCTGCGGATTTTGAGAGGATAACAAAATCGTGGAAATGACAATATGGGGATTATAGACTTTTAGGAGACCATCAAAATTGATGGCCAATTTACTGTAACATTCATACATGTTGATCAGAGAAAAGAAATAACCTAACTTTAACAAATTGAAAGAGGTATTATGGAAGAAGCTGTATTTGTAGATGCTGTTAGAACACCAATGGGACGCTCAAGAGGCGGAATGTTCCGGAATGTACGTGCAGAAAATTTATCTGCTGCACTTATTAACGAATTATTAAGCCGTTATCCGGAAGTGAATCCTGCAGATGTGGAGGATGTTATTTGGGGCTGCGTGAATCAGACCAAAGAACAGGGATTTAATATTGCCCGCTTTATTTCGTTGATGACTCCTTTGCCTCATACCTGTTCTGCTCAGACTGTTAACCGTCTGTGCGGATCATCGATGACTGCAGTTCACTCGGCTGCGATGTCGATTATGTGCGGACAGGGTGATGTGTTTTTATGCGGTGGGGTAGAGCACATGGGACACGTACCAATGGATCTTGGACTTGATCCTAATCCTAACACAAGTAAATATTCCGCAAAAGCTTCAGGCATGATGGGTTTGACTGCGGAAATGCTGTCCATACAATACAAACTGACACGGGAAGAGCAGGATTCATTTGCTTTGCGATCCCATAAAAATGCGTCTAAAGCCACAAAATCCAAACGTTTCGCAAAAGAAATTGTAGCGATTGAAGGGCATGACGAAGAAGGCAAATTGATGCTCTGCACGGAAGATGAAGTAATCCGGCATGATGCTAGTATGGAAGGACTTGCGGCACTTCGCCCGGTCTTTAATCCTGTTTCCGGGACAGTTACTGCAGGAAATTCTTCAGCAATTTCGGATGGTGCGTCAGCTGTCTTGATGATGTCAGCAACAAAGGCAAAAGATTTAGGTTTGCAGCCGATAGCAAAAGTCAAAGCAATGGCCACCGCAGGAGTTGATCCGGCGATAATGGGTTATGGTCCTGTTCCGGCAGTCAATAAAGCTTTGAAGCGTGGAAAACTGGAAATAGGCGATATCAACTTGTTTGAATTGAATGAAGCCTTTGCCGCACAGTCTCTGCCAGTTATGCGGGATTTGAAAATTGAAGAACAAATGGATGAAAAAGTAAATCTAAACGGTGGAGCAATTGCTCTTGGACATCCGCTTGGATGTTCAGGAACGCGGATAATAGGCACACTTCTACATGAAATGCGTGAGCAGGATTCAACTTTAGGTGTCGCAACAATGTGCATAGGTCTCGGACAGGGAATTGCGACTGTCGTTGAGCGTGTCTAAACAAAATCCGGCAAGGCCTTGAAACGGAAATAAAATTCCGCAAAAAATGTTCAAGGCAGGTGGCGGATTTGAATCGCATCAATTTTCCCGGATCCTGCCAGAACATCTGAAATTACAACTACTTTTTCATCAGACTGAAAACCTTCCCGTTCTTTAAGTACGTTAAATGCAGTTTGCAGGGTCTTCTCCGGATCTTGACTGAAGGCTATTCTGAAAGGCCGAATTCCGCGACCTAAAGTCATGGTCCTTCTGGCCTGACTGACGTTAGTGAAGGCGTAAATGTCACTATACACAGGACGGCAATTACAAACAAGATCTGCCATCACCCCACGCCGTGTGATGACAACTATACAGCGCGCACCCAGGGATTCTGCTAATTCTACAGCAGCCAAAGACAATTTCTGTTTGTCATTTTCGGTATTTAGTTTGCTGACAAAACGTAATCCAGGATGCTTTTCGACATTTTCGGCAATATTAACAAGTTGGTCGATACAGCGCAGCGGATATTTCCCAATTGTAGTTTCTCCTGATAACATCACCGCATCCACTTCTTCATAAACTGCATTTGCGACATCAGTCACTTCTGCTCGTGTAGGCAGCGGATTTGTGATCATTGATTCTAGTAAATGTGTCGCTACAATTACCCTTTTTCCCTGTTCTGCACAGGAACGGACAATTCGGCGTTGCACTGTTGGTACAGTATGGATTGGAATCTCAATCCCTAAATCACCGCGGGCGACCATTACACCATCAACTTGCTCAATTATTTCATTGACATTCTTTACACCTTCTTCATCTTCAATTTTAGCGATAATTTTGATCTTACCTACTTTTTTACCAAGTAATTCTTTTAACTGCAAAATATCTGCAGCTTCCCTGACAAATGAGTGCAATATAATCAACGTCACTTGCAATTCCAAACTCAATATCGCGCCGGTCCTTTTTGGTGATTGCCGGTAGATTTACACGTACTCCTGGAAGATTGACATGTCTTTTACTTTTCAGTAAACCGCCGTCAAGTACACGACAACGCATCATGCGCTCATGCTTTTCTAAAACCTCCAAGTTTATCAAACCACTATCAACAGTAATTTTGTCACCTGCCAGCACAGTACTGATCAAGTCATCGTAATCAATATGGATTGATGTTTCCTCTGGATCACTTTCCCCCCTGACCACAATCGATATTACTGAACCTTTTTTTAAATCCAGATCGGAGGCGAGGTGACCTGTACGAATTTCCGGACCTTGTGTATCAAGCAGGATCGCGATAGGAAATTTTATTTTACGGTTTAGTGTTTTGATGTGTTTGATCACACGCTGATGCCAGTCCTGATCACCATGAGACATGTTGAGCCGTGCGATATTCATTCCTGCACCAGCCATCCGCTGCAGCATTTCATATGATTCAGTCTCAGGACCGATTGTGCAGATTATTTTTGTTTTTATGCGTAAGTTATCCATGAAAATAAAAAATAAAACTTAAAGTTGGAAGTATTCGAAAGTATCTTCTACTGAACTTGCCTGCTTGATACCAAGCGTTGTTTATGTAAAAAATATATACTATTGCTAAAAAAGCAACAAGCTTTACACTGAATTTGTCCCCTTTAGCAGGAAATCTATAATTATTGTGATTATCATTATTTTCTATTTTGAATTGAGCAATGTAAATGGTTGTGATCTGATAATCAGTCGGAAATACATATAAATCAGCAACATCAAACGAATTAAATTAAAAGTATGACTACAATTCCGCAAACCCTCCGCTGGAGTGCAGGAGAACTTTATTTGCTCGATCAAACTAAGCTGCCGCTCGAAGTTATTGAAGAAAAACAAGAATCGGTTGAGCAAGTTTGGCATTCGATCAAACAATTAATAGTACGTGGTGCACCTGCGATCGGTGTAGCAGCAGCATATGGTTTGCTGATAGCTATTCGTGAACAGACAGCAATGAATTTAAGCGAATATTTACAGGAAGTTGAAAACAAAGCAGCATATCTGGACAGTGCCAGACCCACCGCGGTAAATTTGAAATGGGCACTGAACCGTATGCTGGACTGCGCTAAAACTTTTTCCGGAAATGATTCAAAAGGATTGTATAAACAATTGGAGGAAGAAGCGATTCGCATTCACGAAGAGGATGTACAGTTGTGTCTGAAGATGGGAGTCAACGGTGTGTCGCTGATCAAAGAAGGCATGGGAGTTTTGACTCACTGTAATGCCGGAGCTCTTGCCACTACAGGAATCGGCACCGCGACTTCGCCCATGTATTTAGCTCACCAGAATGGTGTTAAGTTTCGTGTTTACGCTGACGAAACCAGACCTTTACTCCAGGGTGCACGTCTGACAAGTTGGGAGTTAAATAAAGCTGGCCTGGATGTAACTTTACTAACA
>JGI26249J51723_1000783_pt1 | contig 10524 bp, 8 predicted proteins | sample SaaInlV_135m_DNA_FD_51723 | JGI IMG/M metagenome (IMG submission 51723) | reverse complement strand
ATAAAAAAGATAGCAGTTTTCTCACAACCTTGCCTGATAGTTTAATGAAATTATTTTCAACAGCACCTCAACTAAAAAGCTCTCCTGATATCCAGTCCAAAGAGACACTCGCTCGATCACCTGAGGAAGTTATCAAAATAACTGGAGAAGTAACCTCCCCTGATCTGCAGTCTAAAGAAACATCCTCTAAACCATCTGAGGAAGTTGAAGAAGCAACCTCTCCTGATACGCAGTCTAAAGAAACATCCACTAAACCATCTGAGGAAGTTGTCGAGAAAATTGAAGAAGCAACCTTTCCTGATACGCAGTCTAAAGAAATACTTGCTAAATTTTCCGGAGAAATCGTTGAGCAAGCCAAAAGAACAAACCTTTTTGACAAAACAACCAACGAAAATGCAAAAACCATTGAACTTCTACGCAATGAGATACAATCTCTCAAGGCAGAGCTTAAACAAAAACCCTCCCCTTCTCAGAGCTTTCGAATCAAAAAACCACATATTAGTGGTGGTTTTCTAGAAAAAAAACCTAAAGAAGCAACTCAACAAAAGAATAAAAAACCTATACCTAAAATAATAACTTTACCAGCAAACTTTTCGCCCGCCAAGGATGAACCAATGAACCAACAGAGTCATCTGCAAAAAAAATCTCAGGAAAAAAGAAGTGAAGAAGTGCAAGCCTATCTTGATTTTGTTGAAAACACCGGGGAAAAACTTATTGAGCTGATTGAAAAGGGGTGGACGCGCTTGCAAATATTAGTCATGAAATATAGAAAAAATAACTAAAAGAATACAGAAAATATTTTTTAGTGCCTTTTNAATAATTCCACAAATACTCTCCCCCGCCTAACTNAAAAAAGTTNGATCGCAGGGAAATAATCTCAATGACTTTCTTTAATTCATACTTAAAGAAATTCAATAGAATGCTTTTTTAAAATAATCCCGTACTGATAACATAGACTGCTGAAATGATCGAGGCCATCTTTTGCTGCTTCATCTAAGTCATATCTAATTTTTTTTTCTAAATAATCTTCTAGCACTTCGCTATCAACACTAGACAACCCTTTGTAACCTTGCACAACTTCCTTAACTCTCCCACACCCTTCTGCCTTGACCTGCTGGATGAAATCTTTTTGTGATTGACTCAAGCAAATGTTTTTTCTTGCTGCTACCACCGCATGAACAAAAGTTTTACCTGTCTGCCGAAACCATTCCTCACTAAGGTCATAAACCGTTATGCTTGAGTCTAGGTTGCTCAACTTAAAAGCTGAGTCTCCTATTATCAGTGCAGCTGAGTGATCAACCAACATTGACTCCAGGTCTGGAGGAAAAGGACGAATGGAAAGATCCGATCTAAATGNAAATAATATTTTAAGAAGAGCCACCGAGGTTCGAGAACGATTATCTGTAGCAATTGAACGAATTTCGTTAACAGGTTTTTTTGTTAAAAATAATACTGTTCCCACTTCACCTCGAGAAGCGATACACACACCTGGAACTAGTCGGTAACTATCGGCCGACTTGAAATACTCAACTGAAGGAATCATAGCTAAATCCAAGTCACTCGACTTCAACCGGTCTGCGAGAGCAGCAGGTGTATCTGTTATTACTTGAAACCCNTTACTCTCACCCTGTTCCTTTAAAGGTAAAAGAAGAGTGCTTGCATTCAAGAAATTATGGATTCCAAATCTAAGCAATGGTTTGGTCATAGCAAAAAAAAAGGGTGAGGGACACTAAGGCCCCTCACCCCTGTTAAAATTTAAAACAGTCAGATAAACATCGGTGCGAGCACCAAAGCTACAATAGACATCAGCTTAATCAGAATATTCATCGCTGGTCCGGAAGTATCCTTGAGCGGGTCACCCACTGTATCACCAACAACCGTTGCATGATAAGCATCAGATCCTTTACCACCTAAATTCCCGGCTTCGACATGTTTTTTGGCATTGTCCCAAGCGCCACCCCCGTTGGACATAAACAATGCCAGTAACACCCCTACTAGAGTAGCACCCATAAGCATGCCACCTAAAGCCTCAGCTCCCAGCACAAGCCCTATCAATATGGGCATAACAATAGCTATAACACCAGGAAGGATCATTTCCCTTAAGGCTGACTGAGTGCTGATGTCAATACACTTAGCGCTATCGGGTTTTCCAGTACCCTCCATAAGGCCGGGGATCTCTTTGAACTGCCGTCGGATTTCATTCACCATATCCATCGCACCCTTACCTACTGACGTCATAGTAAGCGACGCAACAAAAAAAGGAATAACACCTCCTATGAATACTCCGATAACGACCTTATGCTGAGTAATATCAATGGACTCAATGTTAGCTGCCTGAGTAAATGCTGAGAATAGTGCCAATGCGGTTAGGGCAGCAGAACCGATAGCAAACCCCTTACCAATAGCTGCAGTGGTATTTCCAACTGCATCTAATCCGTCGGTAATTTTTCTCGTCTCTTCACCTAGACCGGCCATTTCAGAGATACCGCCCGCGTTATCAGCGATTGGTCCGTATGCATCGACCGACATGGTAATGCCAACAGTAGCCAACATTCCGACCGCTGCCAAGGCAACACCATAAAGACCAGCAAAAACTGTCCCAAAATATATCGCAATCGTTATTATTACTACCGGTATGGCGCAGCTTTCCATCGCAACAGCAAGCCCTGTAATCATTACTGTAGCAACGCCAGTGCTGCTCGATTCAGCAATTTTCACAACAGGAGAACCTGCCGTATAATATTCGGTAACCAGCCCGATCGCGATACCAGCAAAACAACCAACTGCTAGAGCGATAAAAACACCAGACGATAAACCCATAATCTTGATCACAAAAAATGCCACAAATAGCATTGCTCCTGCACTGACAAACGTGCAATTACGTAATGCTGCCGATGGATCCTGATCCTCCAGCGCATCCATTGCCCGAATACCTATAATCGATGCAAGAAGACCCACCATGGCAACAATGAGCGGAAGAGCCATATACTCAAATTTCATAGCGGACATACTGGCACCTATGGCAATAGCAGCAATCATCGAACCACAATAAGACTCAAAAATATCTGCTCCAAGGCCAGCCGTATCGCCAACACAATCTCCTACATTATCAGCAATAACTCCGGGGTTTCTAGGGTCATCCTCAGGAATTCCGGCTTCAACTTTACCCACAAGGTCCGAACCAACATCTGCTATCTTTGTATAGATTCCACCCCCTACACGAGCAAAAAGAGCAATCGAGCTTGCTCCCATGGCAAATCCGCTAATAACACTTACCGATTCACCCTTGCCAAATAAAAGAAAAAGACCACCAACTCCAATCAAACCTAAACTAGCGACGCTCAAACCCATAACTGCCCCACCATTAAACGCGATGTTAAGCGCCTTAGCCTTTCCTCCATCGGAAGCTGCTTGAGCGGTGCGTACATTTGCGTTGGTCGCTGCGTTCATTCCAAAAAAGCCTGCAAGCATGGAACAACCAGCACCTATGGCATAAGACACTGATGTCCACAAACCTATCCAAATTCCTTTTTGAGATGAAATAACGATCATAAGAAGAATAAAAACTCCTGCAACAAAATAACCAAGAATTTTATATTCTCGTGACAGAAAAACCATCGCGCCTTCATGGATGGATTCTGCAATTTCTCTCATTTTCTCATTACCATCTGATTGCTCATCAACTTTTTCATAAATCTTCCAAGCCACAATCAAACCGAAAATACCGAACACCACCGCAAAATATGAATAATTCTGCGATATGTTTAAGGTAGCCATAAAAACATAAGCTCCCATAGCAATAGCAAGAAACAACAATTCTCCTTTATACTCCTTTAACATTCTCCGTTCTCCTCCGTTTTATTATTACGTTTATTCATTTCCACCAACGTTTCTTCAACTTTAATTATCGCCTCTTCAATAACCTCGTTTAGTAACTGAGTTTCCGACTCGGTGAACGAGGTCAATACGTAGTCGACAATATCCCCTGGATCATCGGGCCGACCCACTCCTATCCGAATACGACAATACTGGTCTGTACCCATTTTCTCGGTAATCGACCGCACCCCCAACTGACCAGCATCACCGCCCTTAGTTTTTACTTTGATTTTNCCAAGCGGTAAATCAATGTCATCATGAATAATAAGGACCTGNTTGGGAGAAATCCCNGAAGCAGAAAGAATTAACTTTGCCGCTTGACCACTATTATTCATATAGGTCATGGGTTTGGCGATCATGACCTGACAACCTCCTATTTCCCCTTCACCATAGAGAGCCTTGTGTTTGCTTTTGGAAAGCGCGATCCGTTGTTTATCAGCCAGGCTATCGGCTACAAGAAAACCAATATTATGGCGCGTTAGCTCATAACGCGGACCAGGATTGCCTAGCCCAATGATTAAATATGCCTTGGATATGGCTAGCCCTCTTTCTTAGTAGAATCGTCCTTCTTATCCGAGTCTTCCGTGGTAGCAGCGTCAGCAGTGGCTTCTGTTTCACCCTCTGCAAGTTCTTCTTCCTCAGTTTTTTCTTCTTTAACTTTCTCAAGATGTACGCTGACAATGGCTTCATTAGGTTCATGTAAAATTTTCACCTTGTCCGGAATACTAAGGTCCGACACATGTAACACCTGCCCAAGTTCAACAGCCGTCACATCCAAGTCAACTGACTGCGGAATATCAGTGGGCAAACATTCTACATGAATGGATTTGAGCACTTGATGAACCAGACCACCCATTTTTTCTCCAGCAGATTTTCCAATCAAATGTACATCGACGTTGACTTTAACTGGCTTGACAACGTCAACTTCTAAAAAGTCCACATGAACCCAACGTTCTTTCAGTGGGTGGCTTTGAAATTCTTTTATAATGACTTTACGCTTCTTATTTCCTTCCAAGTTAAGGTCAATCAAAGCGTTCTGTCCCTTGGCTGTTAAAATATCTTTAAGATTGTCAGCGCAAACAGAAAAGGAAAGATTGTCTTTCAACCCATATAAAACAGCCGGGATCTCTCCGTTTCTTCGCACCTCTTTAGTGGCTACCTTACCCGTTTTTTCTCTTATTTTACCGCTCAACACTTCAGACATTTTTATCTACTCCTTATAAATCAAATAATGAACTTACCGAGGTTTCCTGATTGATCCGTAAAATAGCCTCGCCCAATAAAGGCGCCACGGATAAAATTTTAATTTTTGGATGGTTTTTCATGGTATCACGAACCGGAATCGTGTTGGTTGCCACGATAGACTTAATTCCTGATTTAGAAATACGTTCCAGCGCTGGCCCAGACAAGACAGCATGTGTGCAACAAGCATGTACTTCTCGGGCACCCGCTTCCAACAAAGCGGCTGTGCCTTCCACAAGAGTTCCAGCGGTATCTATCATATCATCAACGACAAAGCACACCTTGTCAACAACGTCTCCAATGATGTTCATAGCCTTGGCCTCATTTGCTGCCTCTCTACGTTTATCAATGATGGCAAGGTTGACTCCCAGACGCTTCGCAAAAGCCCTAGCACGTTCCACTCCACCTGCATCTGGAGAAATAACTACCATATCCTTTAAATCTAAACTTTGCAGATAAGGAATCAATACCTTCATTGAAAAAAGGTGGTCCACGGGGATATTAAAGAAACCTTGTATCTGCCCCGCATGAAGATCTACTGTCAATACACGGTCTGTTCCCGCAGTCACTATTAAGTCTGCCACTAGCTTGGAAGTAATTGGAACCCGTGGTTCACTCTTACGATCCTGGCGAGCGTAACCGTAGTAAGGTATCACGGCTGTTATACGCCTGGCGGAGGAACGCCTGAGCGCATCGATCATGATTAATAGTTCCATCAGGTTTGTATTTCCCGGATAACAAGTTGGCTGAATTACAAAAACATCCCCACCTCGAACATTTTCCTCAATACGCACATAAATTTCTTCATCAGAAAAATCTTTGATCACCGTACGGCCCAACTCAATCTTCATGTACTTACAAATATCCTCTGCAAGTTCAACATTGGCCCTTCCGGAAAAAACAAGGACTCTGCCATTTAAATTCTGCTCCATAGTATCTCCGGACTAATAAACTAAGAAATTTCTCTCATTTGATAAAAGCTGGGGCGGGAGGATTCGAACCTCCGTATGCAGGCATCAAAAACCTGTGTCTTAACCGCTTGACGACGCCCCAATCTGTATTCCCTATCTAATTTAACTTAATCTCGTAACCAACAACCAATACAAACGCTATGCAAAACTCTTAAAAATATGGGTAGTATATACTTTTGAATCGACCTAAAATTTGAAAATCAGGTTCTCTTTAATCTAGTTATCAGGCTTTGAGCAACAAAAAGTAGAAGGTAAGCTAGGGTTACGCGACTTAAATTGTCGTTACTAGTTTAAAATTTCAAGAACCACCCATTCCAAGGCTTCACTAATTAGGGGTAACTCAGAGTATCCTCCGGCCAAAATTCAGTCAAACTTTCAATCGTTTCTACAAGAACTCTTTCCCACGTTCCATTCAAACCTGCGCATGCAACCCGAGCCTTATCCGGATCATCAAAAATTCCAAACACAGTGGACCCACTGCCAGACAAAAGAACACCCAAAGCACCCCAAGCCCATAATTCGTCTTTAACGACTTGGACTTCTGGAAACCTTTGAATAACAAGAGGTTCTAAATCATTGTACAACTGGGACCCTAAGCTTGTGATGTCCGATAAGGATAGGTTTTTCCGCAGAATGCTAATATTATTTTCCCGTTTTGTCAACTTCAATTTCAGGTTTTGATACACCCAAGAAGTCGCAACAGGAAACCCAGGAAACACCAACAAAACCTGAAACTTAGCACAAGGTTTCAGGGCTTTTAACTTCTCTCCACGCCCCATTCCAAGCGCGCAAGGCGAAGTAAGAAAAAATGGGACGTCGGAACCCAATTCTGCAGCCAATTCAGATAACTTCTCTCGCTCAATCTTCAAATCCCACAAATGATTCAGACCCATAAGTACGCCAGCAGCATTACCACTACCACCCCCAAGCCCAGCACCAAAAGGAATATTTTTTTTCAACCGAATGCTGACTCCTTTATCTTCAACCTGATAAGATTGTCGTAATAGATTTGCTGCTTTATAAGCAAGGTTAGTATCATCCGTGGGTACTCCTGGACTATCACACTCCAGTTTAATCCCCGAGGACAAAAGTTCTAACTCCACGTCGTCATATAAAGATACCATTTGAAAAATTGTTTCCAATTCATGAAACCCATCTTCTCTTTTACCGTGAATATGGAGACCTAAGTTAATTTTGGCTGGGGTTTTAAATTTTATTTTCATACTTTTTGCCACGTCACCAATTACTCTTCAATGCCTCAATCCCAATGCTAACTCAAATGCATCGAGAGAAATACCTTGATTGATCATAACGTCTGAGTAACTTACTACAATAGATTGTTTTTTTGACTTAATTTCGATTACAACCTTGTGAGGGAAGTCCAACTCATCAACCTTCTTGTAATCGTCCCAGTATACTCTGTAAATTTCCCGGGTACCTCGAGTCAAGAATAATGATTTTGGCAACAACGTATAAGCATCGATTCCAATATCTACCCGTTCTCCTGTTTTTTGGTTGATCGTTTCAATTTGTAAAACAGTTTGGTCGCTATTCCATTTTGCGATTTTCGTCTGTAAATGAGAAAGGTGCGGGATCCCTCCTGAAAATACGCTGATGTAATCTCCGAAGTCTATATAAGTCCCCAAAACCCGGTGCATACTTTCCCAAACTGCTTCTCCAGAAATGACTCGATTTTCACGCGGATCATACATTAAAGTTTTTTCACCCTTATAAATCAGTACACCTAATACCTGGCGAAATAAGCTGTAAGTATCCACTCGCATTGCTTCATCCCCCTTGACAAGCAATGTCTGACGAAACGATTGATTTAAGTTTTCCCCAGAAATTTTTGTACGTACAAATGCTTTTACATCTCGAATAGCAGATTTACGAGCTTCGAGTTCGGAAAATAAAGAGGACAGGGACTTAATTTCTGGCTTCGCTTCTGTGGGTACAGGCAAAATCTTGGGTTGGCAGGAAATAATGAAAAGCAGGCACCCTACTACATACCGGTGCAGGGAAATTTGCATAGAATTGGGTAATTGATAGTTAATTATTACTCAGAAGTTTCTGCACCTTTTGAATCTTATTTTCCAGTTCCTTAGGGTTAGGTAACTCGCTATCAATATTATCTGTTTTTTCTAAAGTGAGGAAAAGACTTGTTTCCCATGCCTTGCCAGCTTTTATATAGTTCATCAATGAAAAGTGGATATCTCCCAAGTGGCTGTATAAAACTGGATCAGGGAAAGTATAAACCATAGCCTTTTTAAGTTCTTTAAGGGCTTTTTCTGATTCGCCTTTCTTAAAATAAATCCAGCTCAGACTATCAAGAAAGTAACCATTTTTGGGCTGAATAGAAAGTGCCTTATCCAAATGTCCTAAGGCTTTATCTAGTAACTTCCCTTCCCTAGCATAAATATACCCTAAAAAATTATGCGCATTGGAATGCATGGGATTAAGATCAATCGAGTGCTTTATATTTTTTATAGCTAGCCCAAATTCACCTTTCCGCTCTTGGAGAGCTCCCAGTTCAAAATAATAAGAATCTTTATCTTTGTCTATGGCAATTGCTTTTTGCATTGCGTCAATGGCTTTATCTAATCGATTAACCGCGGTATAAGCAATAGCTAGGGAGTTATAAAGGGTATCATTATTCTGATCTACTTTAATAGCTTCCTCAATCAATTGAACTGTTTTTTCAGGGTGCTTATTCATACTATGTAACCGAGCCAAGTAAACCATTAAATGCACAGACCTAGGCTCTATTTTTAGCAAACTATTTATTTTTTGAATTGCTCTGTCTACACGCCCAAGAATTTCATAAACACGCCCAAGCACCATTAAAATTTCTTTTTTGTGTTTTTTCCCCCGCCGAAGTAACTGAAACTCATCAAGCGCTTTCAAGTAAATTCCCTGTTCATAATAAACGGCTCCAATTTTTATATGCACATCTGGAGCGCCCAAAACTTCCTTGGCATCTGTTCGGTATTTGCTCGAGTCTACATCCATTGGTAAGGTNAAACCTTTCATAGCGGTCATACGTTTATGAAGGCTTTCATTCAAAGGATCTAACTTCAAAAGAATCTTGTATTGTTTTTTAGCCTCATCGGGCTTCCCCTGCGCTGCTAAGGTCCAAGCCAGAAATTCTCGAGCCTTCAAAAGATTAGGACGTAACTCCAAAGCTNGATTTAAGGATTTTTTGGCATCTTCTAATTTTCCTGCAACAATATTAACTCTTGCAAGGTAGTGGTATCCCAAAGGATTCGTTGGTTCTACCTGGAGTACCTTCTTGTACATATCCTCTGCAAGATCATATTGCTGACGAATTTCGTAAATTGCACCGCTAAGAAGGTAGGCTCTTGCTAACCCCGATTTAGCCTGAATTACGCGTTGATAATGACTTAGAGCTCGCTCATATTCGAGCCGCCCGGCGAGAATATCTCCAGTTATCATATTCAATTCGGGATTATCAGGAAAATGACTCAAAGACTCCTGCAGTGTCTTATAGGCATCTTCTATTTTCCCCGCACGGATGAGGTTAATCGCCAATTGACTATAAAATTCATAATCATCTGGAGCAAATTGAACCACCAGGCGATAATTCTCTGAAGCTTTCTCAAACTGATGTTCTCGAACCGCCTGCAAAGCCATTAGATAATAGTAGTACGCTCGTGGATCCCTAATATTCTCGTTGCTTTTTTTTGCGGATAGCTTCTCAACAACCTTAACTGCATATGAATTAGACAAATCAATGTCCCGGGAAACTTGGTTTATTGGAAGGGTGGTACAATTGGAGGTGAACACTAGTATTGCAACTGGTAAAATTACTTTTAGCTTACTGTTGATACGATCAAGTATATTCTTCACACTTTCACCCTTCATTTCTATTTCTGGTGCTTGCATTTTATTTTGCTTCAACGAATACTGCCTTTCCTCTTCGAAAGGATTGTTTTTTGTAGATTCTACGATAAGGCCTTCTTGGAAAACAATTCTGTTCACTAAGGCCGATCCTGCGCGCTCATTAATCGTTTTGATAATTTTTTTACGTAAGGGTTCCAAAGCGGGGAACCATACTCTGTCTGACACCGTTATAAACAAGCTTTTACTCGAAAATTTGTTGACCCGTGTGACAAGTGCCAAGTCTTTACCGACTATAAGCTTCCACTGAAAATCGAACCAAGCGAAGGATTGGGAGTCGTTAGAATCGACCCTAAGTATTGATTTTCCAAGCACAGAGCGTATAGTTTCCCAACTTGTGTACATTTGTTTACTCATTTAGACTCAGGCTCGCATTCTTTAAATATTGGATTTATTTTAGCTATGTTGTCCGGCAATANAAAGATATTTTTGAGATGTATCACGTCTCTAGCCTGGTACCGGTTAATTGANGCCACATTATAGAAATTACCTTATAAAGCGAAAGGACTAGCTGGGG
>JGI26249J51723_1000776_pt1 | contig 10577 bp, 11 predicted proteins | sample SaaInlV_135m_DNA_FD_51723 | JGI IMG/M metagenome (IMG submission 51723) | reverse complement strand
CTGTACATTATTGCGTTGCGCGTGGAACAATTATCGATAACTCGTGACCAATTTATTGATGCGATTCAATCGGAAGGTATCGGGGTAGCTGTACACTATCAGGCACTTCATATACAACCTTTTTACAAAAAAGAATTTAATACCCGTTTAGAAGCGTACCCCGTTGCAACTAGTTACTCGGATAGAATTCTTTCTATTCCTCTTTATCCACGTATGTCAACTCAAGATGTTGAACGGGTCTCGAATGTGGTTGTGGATCTGATTTCACGCAACCGCAGATAAAACACAACAAACCTATGAGCGGCCACAAAATTATCGGAGAGAACTCAACTTTTAATATTNAGTAAGTTTTTNTTTTATGCGNCGAACAAGTTCCTGGTAATTGTTTTTAGAAATTACTTTATAGAGCTGCGACCGCATATTATTTCTCATGCTGATTTCATCTAGATCAACATCTACAACCTGCCAGTGATCGCCGTATTTTTGTAAGTGGAAATCAATATTAATTTCTCCTTCCTTTTCATGGACAACAGTAAGTGGAACATTGGCTTTTGATTCATTGATAGTGGTTTGACCATAAATCAATTTGAGTGCAGCAAAGAATTTTCCAGAGTTTGGAAAGGCCTCTTTGGTAAACATCCGGCTAAGAAGATCGATAAACACTTTCTGTTCAGTTGAGGAGCGCTTATTCCAGTACTTCCCTAGTGCCTTGCGGCTTATTTCGCGTATATTCAAAAGCGCAAGTGCACGATGAGAGATAATATCATTTTCTTTAACTTCCTCGGTAGTTAGCGGTTTCNCTGTTTTTAAATTGGTAATAGAATTCAGTAATATTTCTACTGTATTGCGGGGTGATGCTTCTTTTGCAATAAGGGGGGACAATTCAAATAAAGCCAAAATAAAAAATATTAAAAAAATCCAATTTTTACGAGAAAGCATAGTTATGATAAATTAGTAATTGAGCGGGGATTCAATAGCGATTTTTCAAAGATTTAAGTATAGCCTGTTTTACTTACATTAAAAAAATAATTTTCTTTACATGAGTCTAGCTTTGTCAGGGAAGGGTCTTTTGTTTTCGATACTTTTTGTAGGTTTGGCAAGTCAGGAAACAGGTTTAATTAATGAACTAGACCACAATTACAGTTTGGCCAAATCAACAGATGATTTATACAGNTTAGAAGCATTGGTCAAGAAGTCCTTAAAAACATTTCCAGAATCGGACAAGCTTTTCTGGAGGTTGGGAAGAGTTTACTTCAAACTNGGTGAAACATTTACTTCTGAATCCAAAAAAATTTATTTTTTTTCGCTATGTATGGCGCAGACAAAAAAAACGATTGAAATTAACTCACAGTCCGCCAATGGATATTTTTTTAACGGCCTTTGCAGCGGAACCCTAGGTCAGGCTCAAGGTATCTGGAGTAGTTTGGGAACCATTGAACCGTTTAAAAAAGATATGGAAACTGCCATTAATCTAGATCCATCCATTGAAGAAGGTGGACCGCACAGAGCGTTGGGGAATCTTTATTTAAAGCTCCCTTATGTATTAGGGGGGGATTTAGAAAGTTCAATTGCACACTTTCAAAAGGCCATTCAACTTGGTTCTGAATTTGGAGAAAATTATCTTGGCCTTGCTGAGGCCTACATCGAAAACGGAGATTTTATTTTAGCGAAAGATATACTACACACAATTCTCAATATGAAATTAAGTTCGCAAAAANAAGAGTCTGTTCTTGAATGGAAGACTCAAGCCTTAGACTTTTTGNAAAAAATACAGAATTGATAAACGCTGAATATCATGCTGAAAGAATTAAGGATAAATAATTTTGCTATTATTGATAACCTNAGCGTCGAATTCACGTCTGGCCTTACAGCGTTGACGGGGGAAACGGGTGCCGGAAAGTCAATTATTATAGACGCCCTCAACCTAATTCTTGGGGGTAGAGCCGATTCCAATTTTATCCGTACAGGAGAATCATCGGCAACCGTTGAAAGTGTGTTTGAGATCAAAAATCTACAAACGTTAGACATCCTTTCAGAATTGGGAATCGATGCTAATAACGGAGAGGTCGTTTTAAGGCGAACGATATCTAATACGGGGAAAAATCGTTGCATGGTTAACGACTGCGCGGTAACTGTTGGTGTCTTGGCAAAACTAGGAGACCGGCTAGTTGATATTCATGGCCAGCATGATCATCAGGCACTACTCAATTCGGAAATTCATGTTGATCTTCTCGATTTGTATGGGAAAACCATGGATGAAAGAAACGAATTTACTAAAAAATATTTTAAATATCTAGAAGATTTAAAGAAAGTAGAAGATTTACGTTCTAAAGAAAGNGATCGCTTGCAACGAGAAGATCTACTGCGTTTTCAAATTAACGAGATTGATAAGGCCAGTCTTTCACGGAATGAGGAAGATCTCCTCAAATCAGAAAAAAACAAATTGCAACATGCAGAAAAAATTCACGAATCAGTGAAACTAGTTCTCAATTTAATTGCAGAAAAAGAAGGGGCGGTCCTTGAAGAATTGGGTGTAGTGAAAAGAGAACTAGAGTCGCTTCCTTCTTTGGACCCGGAATTGGGGAAACAGGCACAACGAGGACAATCTGCTTTTTGTGAAATTGAAGAACTGGTTGAAGAGTTGAGAGACTATGCTCATAAAATAGAATTTAACCCATCTCGTCTTGAAGAAATAGAAGATCGTTTATCGGAAATCAACGGGCTAAAACGTAAATACGGCGGAAATATTGATTTAGTTTTGGATTACCGCGATAAAGTTTCTACCGAACTCGATACTCTTTCTTGTTTCAATGAAAGTATGGAAAAACTTCAAAAAGATATAAAGTTACACCAGACCATTTTGTCGGAGCTTTCTGTAGTGTTGGCAGAAAAAAGGGAAAGAACAGCCGGTATATTTAAAAAAGATGTAGAGAAGGAACTTTGTGATCTTGGTATGAAAGATGTGCGGTTAAAAGTGCAATTTAACTATGAAGGGGATGGTACCAATTTCGTAAAATTTCGAAACGAAAAGGTGAAATTAAATTCAACGGGGTTGGGCACAATAGAATTTTTATTTTCTCCTAACCTGGGAGAAGACCTAAAACCACTCGCTAAGATAGCTTCAGGGGGGGAACTTTCCCGACTTATGCTGGCATTAAAATCAAATCTCAATAAGCAAGATACTATTCCTGTAATGGTTTTCGACGAAGTCGATACAGGGATAGGAGGAAAAATTGCCGAGGTGGTGGGGAGTAAATTAAAAAAAATTGCTACTGAAAAACAAGTGTTCTGCATTACACACCTACCCCAAATCGCGGGCAAGGCAATTTCACACTTTGTGGTGTTTAAAACAGTGAAAGAGAAACGGACTTATTCCAGCATTCGTGAACTTTCGGAGCAAGAAAGAGTAGAAGAAATTGCAAGGATGTCTGGTGGAAAAAAAATCACCAAGGCTACTCTCAGCCATGCCAAAGAAATGATCCAACCTTAATTAGACCACCCATTTCTTTTTGGAGTTCTGTACCAATTAGTGCAATTGGAAAAATTTTCACTCAATTATATTTTTTAATCAAAGTTAGAGTGTAATTTGCTATTTAACAAGTTGTCTATTACCCAGTCACAAGATTAGAGTTTTGAATAAATCTCGCCGCCTTTTTCTTTGAAGGATGCGGACATTTCTCTCATACCTTCACCCAACGCCTGTGTTTCTTCAACTCCTTTTTGTTGAGCGTAGTCGCGCACGTCCTGCGTGATTTTCATCGAACAGAAATGAGGCCCGCACATCGAACAGAAATGCGCTACTTTGGAGGAATCTTTTGGTAGGGTTTCATCATGGAACTGCAACGCCTTTTCCGGGTCGAGCGATAGATTGAACTGGTCTTCCCAGCGAAACTCGAACCGGGCTTTGCTCAAAGCATCATCACGCACTCTTGCTCCGGGATGACCTTTGGCAAGGTCCGCCGCGTGTGCCGCGATCTTGTATGTGATAACGCCTTCTTTTACGTCATCACGGTTAGGTAGCCCCAGGTGTTCTTTGGGAGTCACGTAGCAGAGCATGGCGGTACCGTACCAGCCGATCATTGCTGCGCCGATGCCACTGGTGATGTGGTCGTAACCTGGCGCGATGTCGGTGGTTAGCGGTCCTAATGTGTAGAAAGGAGCTTCGCCACACACTGCTAATTGTTTTTCCATGTTTTCTTTGATCATATGCATAGGAACATGACCAGGGCCTTCGATCATGGTCTGCACTTCATGTTTCCAGGCGATCTTTGTCAATTCACCGAGAGTTTCTAATTCTGCAAACTGGGCTTCATCGTTAGCGTCAGCGGTGGAACCGGGTCGCAATCCATCACCCAAAGAGAAAGAGACATCATAGGATTTCAGGATTTCGCAAATTTCCTCAAAATTTGTGTATAGAAAATTTTCTTTATGATAAGTGAGACACCATTTTGCCATGATTGCGCCACCTCGTGAGACGATGCCGGTGACGCGTTTTGCGGTCATTGGTACATAGCGCAATAACACGCCAGCATGAATGGTGAAATAGTCCACGCCCTGCTCGCATTGTTCGATTAGAGTATCGCGATAAATTTTCCATGTCAGGTCCTCGATTTTCCCATCGACTTTTTCTAATGCCTGATAGATGGGAACCGTACCGATGGGAACCGGTGAGTTGCGTAGGATCCACTCACGCGTCGTGTGAATATTTTTTCCGGTTGAGAGATCCATAACATTGTCGGCACCGCATCGTGATGACCAGACCATCTTTTCGACTTCTTCTTCGATAGAGGAGCTGACTGCTGAGTTGCCGATGTTGGAGTTGATCTTGACGAGAAAATTCCGCCCGATGATCATCGGCTCCGATTCCGGATGGTTAATATTAGCCGGAATTATGGCTCGGCCTCGTGCTACTTCTTCGCGGACGAATTCCGGAGTGATTTCGTTCTGAAGGTTGGCTCCGAAAGAATTTCCTTTCAGCCGATTTTCCCGTTCCGCATCTTCAATCCACTGTTTACGTTTCTGGTTTTCACGAATAGCGATGAACTCCATCTCGGGAGTGATGACTCCCTTTTTGGCGTAATGCATTTGGGTGACATTTTGTCCTGGTTTCGCGCGTAAAACTTGAGAGCGGGTTTTAGGGAACCGTTCGGTATTAGGGTTTTCCCCGTCTCGATAGCCATCGTCTTTCGGCAGAATAGTTCGGGCATCATAATATTCTACATCTTCACGTCCCATGACCCAAGGAAGGCGGATGGGTTGCAATCCTTCACGAATATCAATCTTTGCTTCCGGGTCGGTGTAGGGGCCGGATGTATCATAGACGAGGATGGATGCTCGCTATTTTCCTTGTGATGACCGTTGTTCCCATTTTCATTGCTGTTTATTGTGGTAGAGGGGGACAGAGAAATTTCCCGGAACGGGACTTTTATATCTGGATGCAGGGTTCCGTTGACATAGATTTTTTTAGAGTTCGGGGAAATCGGATCGGTGGAAATTTCAACCTTTTCATCTGTCGCTCCATGGCGGTTACCATTACCATTAGATTTTAATTGTGTCATAACGTGTTTCCTCCAAAGTTCTGCATATATTCAAATGAATGTTGTTTTATATGAGGTGAGTTCCAGATGTCAGAAATCAAGGCGACCCCGAAGGCCCCATGTTCCAAACATTCGGGAACGCGGTGCAGTGTTATTCCTCCCAAAGCCAGAACCGGTAAGCGAACTGCTTGAGTGACTTGCCGCAATGAGTCCAAGCCTTGAGGCGGGCCATAACTCGCTTTGGAGGGTGTTTCGTAAATCGGACTGAAAGTTATGTAATCAGCGCCTTGTGTTTCTGCAAGATGTGCCCCTTCCAGTGAGTGAGTCGAAACTCCTACGATCAGATGAGGGAAATTTTTTTTAACCTCATTGGCATGAACGCTGGTTTCAGTCAGGTGAACACCATTAGCGCCTATTTGTTCGGCGATATCTGGTCGCGAGTTAATGAAGAGCCGAGTTCCATAATTTGATGTGAGGAAACGTAGTTTTTTTCCTAGTTCGACAAGTTGGTAGTCCGATAGGTCTTTTTCCCTTAACTGAATCGTTTTGACTCCTCCTATTAAGGCGGCTTCCACGGCGTCTAAGAATTTTTTTTCTCCATCGAATAAAGACCTATCAGTGATCAGATATAAACGAAGCCCGTTGAGATCCTGAGTTGTCATTTTATGAGTATAGTTTGCTTCAGAAATTTGCACGATTTGTTTCGTCCATTAAATATCTATCAAGCCATCGAGTGGACTGCTAGCGGATGCATAGAGTTTCTTTGGTATGCGCCCTGCTTCAAAGGCCTGGCGTCCACATTCCACAGCAGCTTTCATAGCGCAGGCCATTTTAATAGGATCTTGCGCCCCTGCAATTGCGGTGTTCATAAGAAGTCCGTCTATTCCAAGTTCCATGGCCTTGCATGCATCAGAAGCAGTTCCAACACCTGCGTCGACAATGACTGGTACTTGCACAGCCTCAAGGATTAGTTTTATCGTAAATGGGTTGCATACCCCGAGCCCTGATCCAATGGGCGCAGCTAGAGGCATAACGGCAGAGCAACCCGCTTCCTCTAGTTTTTTACAAAGAACTACATCATCAGTGCAGTAAGGGAGTACCTGAAACCCATCTTTTACCAGGATTTTTGAGGCTTCCAGAGTGGCTTCATTATCGGGGAATAACGTTTTTTCATCACCAATAACTTCAACTTTAACCATATTTCCCAGTCCCGCTTCACGTGCAAGTTGACATGTCATGACTGCCTCCTTGACCGTATAGCAACCAGCAGTGTTAGGTAGAAAACAGTATGTTTTTGGATCGAGAAAATTAAGAATAGAGTCCTTTGCCTTATCTAGTTCGATACGGCGTACCGCTAAGGTGATCATTTCTGCCCCTGAGGCAGATATGGCATCACGGGTTTCCTCAAAAGACGCATATTTCCCTGTTCCAACAATCAAGCGAGAAGTGAATGTTCTATCGCCTATCTTCAACTGTGATGAGTTCATTTTAAAATCTTCAAAAAATTTAGAAAGAATTTTACAAAAAAATTATAAAATCAGAGTCCACCACCTACGGCATGAACGATTTCGACATTATCTCCATCATGAATTTTGGTTTGCTTGAGCTTTGAACTGGGAACAACTTCCTGATTAAGTGCTACGGCACAATGGGGTGAAACTATTTCCAGCTCAAGCAACAATTCTGCTAAGTTAATACTGGAATAGATTTCTCTTTCTTCACCATTTATTTTAAGTACCATAGTTAGGAAGCTCCCGCTCAATCAAACTAAAATAAAGTTCAATCGAAATTTAAAAGCAGAATTAAGTGGGGGTGAGTAAAGAAAGAGAGCGCAAAAAAAAAGCTACAACCAAGTAAGGGATCGTAGCTATGCTAAAAGCTCTATCCACTTCCCTTCGCTGGTACTAGCCAGATCAGGTTCAAAGGGTTGCCCTTTAAAGACTCTCAGAAAATCACCCCTAGCGAACTACTTTTGACTTTGTACAGCAGATTAACGTAAAAAAAAAACATGTCAAGAAATATTGATCTTAAAAAAATATTTGCTATAGTTCGGTCATGAAATTTTTTCAAGTTTGGCATTATTGGTTTTATCATATTGAATTTTATTGCTTTGGGTTGTGCGAAAGCCCCTAGTCAGTTCTCCGATACTCCTTCTCGGTCCCCGTCAAAATTTGATCAGGAATTATTCGCAAGAGCCACATTGCACCAGCAGAAGGGACAAATCGACTCTGCCATTGTGCTTTGGAATAAATTTTTACAAAGAAACCCAAATTCTTTCGAAGCAAGAAATAATTTAGGTTTGCTTTATTATGCCAATGACGAGATCGTACAGGCCATCNACCACTTCAATCAGGGGCTCAAGCTGAGACCGAGAGAAAATCANCTTAAAATGAACTTGGTGCGCGCACTAAAAGTTCAGTCCGCTATCCTTGAAGAAAATAGGGAATATGATGAGGCAATAGCGGGTCTTAGTAGAATAGTTGAATTGTCTCCAGCTAAAGAACAGGAAGCTATTGAGAGGCAGATAGAAGCTTTAGAGGATCAAATTTTTAAACAAGTCAAAAAATCTGACTCGATGGGAGAATATCAGAAATTCCTAAAGAAATATCCACGCAGCCCTGGAAACTCGGATGAGGCTAGGCTATGGATTGAAAATAAATTGAAAGCTAAGAAAATGGGTAACCAAGAGTCATTGTCTTCTGACTTTCAACCCAGCCTAGCAACTGAATCGAGATAGATTGTAAAATTTTTTAATAATTTGTTGTTTTTTCAATGTGGTACGGATAAAACGGGAGATTGAAGGTGAGTTTAACTACTCTAATTGATCAACGTGAACTAGATCAAGTTATTGAACGTGAGTGGGCTTATTTACTGTCTGAGGCTGACCAGTGGAGCCTTCTTCGCGGTGAACAGGATATGGAAATTTTAGAGCATGTCCTGCGATGTATTTTACATGTTGGCAATACAAAAGAATACGCTGAAGACTTTGCCGAGTGCACAAATGTACAAAATTCTGATGGTGGATGGTCTAAGATGTCGCATGCAGACAAAACGTCCATATGGATAACAACCTTTGTTGGCTTGAAGCTCTGCCGCGGGAACTTTGTTCTAAACAACCCAAAAATTGAAGAGTCAATTCAACGTGCCTTGGAGTATATCTTGTCTAGCCAGGAAGATGACGGACATTGGTCGGACGTCGAATGGTCGCACTTGGATACTACTTGTTCGGTGACAGTATTTCTTACTGTGTATCAGGTTACACACGATAAAAAAGATGATGATCGGATCAACAAAGCCCGTAAACGGGGATACGATTTTATTATGAATTGGCAGCGTGACACCGGTTTATGGAAAGATGATACATTTCATCCCGCAGGGATCGAAACAACCGCACACCTCATGCAATATACCTTGATACCAGCATATTTTATGGATGGAATAGAAGAGGCCGAAAAAGTATGTCTTGAGGCAGCTGATAGTATGGTTGACGAGCAAGCAGAGAACGGATCGTGGGATGGTGAGAATATGGATCACACAATGGATGCCTGCCGCAATCTGATCTTGGTGGCAGATACGTTTAACCAAAAAGAAAAATTTTCTTCTGCCATCGCAAATGGAGTTCGTTGGCTTATGGATGAAAAAAATGAACTGGGCTGGGGTGACTTTAAGGAAGAGCCTAGTAATGTCGAAAGGACAGCGGACGGCTTGGATACACTGCTCAAATACCGAAGGTTTTGTTCTAACGAACCGATGTCACATTTTTGGGCTTATAGCAAGTAGCAAAAGTTTCTATCATTACCTTTCTTGAATTAATTATAATTGCCTAATGCAAGCAGTTATCCTTCTCGCTGGATATGGGTCCCGCCTCGGCCGTGACGATATTCCCCACAAAAGTCTTTTGCCTTTTGATGACGAGACTTTGCTTTCAAGGCATCTTGCCTGTCTGGATTCTTTAGGCGTAAGCTGTGTTTTTCTGGTGGTAGGTCATAACAAAGAGCATGTAAAGCGATATGTTGAAGATCTTGATCTAGGGCTTGAATGCAAGTTTATTGACAATGATTTGTATCGTACTACTGGAAACACCTTGTCCATGGTCATGGGTTTACGCTATTGCAGCGAGGATGTCGTTATTCTTGACGGAGATGTGCTTTATCCTAAATCCGAGTTTTGCAAGTATGTGAAAAATTCAGAACCAACATCCTTCGCATCAATCCCTTCAGATATAAACGATACAGAATCAAGCAAGGTGTTGATTCGATCAGATGGTAAAGTAGGAGTGTTTGTTACTAAAAGGGACCCGACGCTCGAAGAGAAAGCTGATTTCGACTTTAGAGGAGAGGCCATTGGTTTTTTTAAACTCTCCGCCGAAAATTGTAAAAAATTTATTGCGCACTATGAAAAATTTGAGTCTGAATATGTTGAGCTTTTATGGGAAATTCCTTTCAGTGATTTCGCTAAGTCTGTAGATCTTAATGTCTGGTTGATTACTCAAGGCCCAGATTGCTTTGAAATAGATACTCAGGTTGACTACGAACTAGCATTATCGTCCTTCCAAAAGTACAAAAATAGTTATTGAACGACTTCCAACTCCATTTTTTCTGCTTTCCTCACTTAAAATCCAATAAACGTGGTTTAATGAAAAAGATTCAACTGTAGCCATTGAAGTTTTTAGGTGGAGATAGGGGTGCTGTCTAAGTATAAAGCAGTTCTTTTTGATGTTAGTGGGACACTTCTTCGGGTTGAACCTTCTGTGGGTGAGGTTTACGCAACCTATGCCAGACCCTTTGGGTTTAAGGGATCAGGAAAAGAGCTGAATCGACTTTTCCATAAAGAGTGGATTAATTCTGGAGGAATTGAATCTTTAGGTAAAAAGAGTGGTGAACAAGCGGAAAGAGATTTTTGGAAGAGTCTTGTTTTTCAAGTTTTTGAACACTCTGGCGGTCTTGAAAATTTCGAACATTATTTCGAGATCATTTATGAGGCGTTTGCACGAAAAGACCACTGGCATGTTTTTGATGATGTTATTGATTCAGGTATTTT
>JGI26249J51723_1000743_pt1 | contig 10954 bp, 8 predicted proteins | sample SaaInlV_135m_DNA_FD_51723 | JGI IMG/M metagenome (IMG submission 51723) | reverse complement strand
ATTGGACGAACCTCTGGTGTTCCGGTTGTCACGCCAGTGGCATTGCCGGGTAGCTATGTTCGGAAAGGATAACCGCTGAAAGCATATAAGCGGGAAGCCTCTCCCAAGATTAAATCTCCCAGAGACTTTATGTCTCCTAAAGAGTCGTCATAGACTATGACGTTGATAGGCAAGATGTGTAAGCGCTGCGAGGCGTTGAGCTAACTTGTACTAATAACTCGTGAGGCTTGATCATGTAACCTTAAGTAAGGTTCATAATTTGAGTAAAACATTGTAGTGAGAATTAAAAAATAAAAAGTTACATACCAGTTTGCCTGATGACAATAGCAACTTGGAACCACCTGATCCCATCTCGAACTCAGAAGTGAAACGAGTTAACGCCAATGGTAGTGCAGGGTCTCCCTGTGTGAGAGTAGGAAATCGTCAGGCTTTTTTCTTTAAGGCTTCCAGTTTACTGGAAGCCTTTTTTTTTATCTCAAGTATAATACCCAGATGATTATTGGATTAACAGGTGGCATTGGTTCTGGCAAATCTGCTGCTGCCGACTTCTTTATTGATTTAGGTATATCAGTCTTAGATGCAGATCAAGTTGCTAAAGAAGCTTTATCTACAAATTCTCCCGGATATACTGATTTTATTTCTCAATTTGGTGAAGTGTATTTAAACAACAATCGTGAGGTTGATAGGCTGAAATTGCGCGAACTTATTTTTTCAAATCCTTCAAAAAAAAAGGATCTTGAGAATATTATTCATCCCATAGTTCGGTCTGCTATTAGTAATTTTATTATTACATCAACATCACCATATTCTATTGTTATGGTGCCACTCATTTTTGAAACAAAATCATATAAAAATTACGATAAGATTATTACTGTTGACTGTGATTTAGAACTTCAGATAGCAAGGGCCTCAAGTAGAGATGCCCAAAACAAATCGCAGATTAAGAATATTATTAATAAGCAAGCCTCTAGAGAGGAGAGGCTAAGTATTTCTGATGACGTACTTATCAATAACAGCACCCTATCTGATCTAAAAAAACAAGTTAATGTTTTACATACTAAATATATGGAGTTATTAAATGAGTAGTTGCCCTAGATGTGAAAAACCTGCCAAACTTTCTACTGACAATATTTATAGACCTTTCTGCTCTGAGAAATGCAAACTTATAGATTTTGGTGATTGGGCTAATGAAGATAATAAAATTTCAAGACCAATTCAATCTGAAGATTTTTACGAAGATTNAATTTAAGAAAGTCTCCATTCACCACTTTCAATCATGGGNTTGGCTTTTTTATACTTCATTTCTTGCGTATCTTGACCGTTAGTAATTTTTACAAGATCATTTCTGCCTAACTTAGGTTCGTTTCTTGTTACAGTATTTGTTTTTACTATAGGAGTGGCTTGTTTTTCATTTTGAAAGATATCAGAATTAATTTCCTCTTTTTCCAATTTTAATTCTTGAGAACTATTTTGTTTGTTTATGCTCTCTAGCTCAGATTCTGTCGATATTTGTAATGAGAAAAGTATTCTTATAGTTTCAACATCTATTTCCGAAAGCATAGATTCAAACATTGAATATGCCTCTCTTTTGAATTCATTTTTTGGGTTTTTTTGAGCATAAGCCCTTAGACCAACACTATTTCTTAAATGATCTATTTCTGATAAATGCTCTTTCCAATGGACATCAAGTACTTGCAGCATAACCTGCTTCTCAAGAAGCAATCTATTTTCACCAAGATCACTAAATTTTTTTGAATATTTATTTTTTGCTTGCAGAACAATTTCTTCGGCAATTGTATTTGGTACAAGTTTTTTATTACTATTAATTTTATTGGCTATATCTGTTTCTAGTCCATAGCTCTCTTTTAAATAATCATCGAGCTGCCTACTTTTCCATTGAGACTCTATTGATTCTTCAGGTACATATAAATTAGATATTCCTTTGAATTGTTGCTCGATGAGTGACTCAATAGTACTGCTAATATCTTCCTCTTCTAGTAATTGATTCCTTAAAGAATATATAGCTTGTCTTTGATCATTTGATACATCGTCGTACTCTAANAGATTTTTCCTTGCATCAAAGTTTCTGCTCTCAATTCTTTTTTGCGCATTTTCTATTCCTCTTGAAAGCATTTTAGCTTCAATATGATCATCTCCCATGCCCAGTCGTTCAAAAGTAGCCCTTCTTCCATCCGAAATAAAAAGTCTCAAGAGATCGTCTTCTAAAGATAAGAAGAATTTTGAATAACCTGGATCGCCTTGTCTGCCTGATCTCCCTCTTAACTGATTATCTATTCTTCTTGATTCATGCCTTTCTGTTCCTAGTATATGAAGCCCACCAGATTCTATAACTTTTTTATTATTTTCTTTCCACTCTGTATCGCTTTGGTCTTCTTTTTTTCCGCCAAGAACTATATCCGTGCCCCTTCCTGCCATATTCGTAGCAATAGTTACCATTCCAGGTTTACCTGCATTGGCAATTATCTCTGCTTCTTTTTCGTGATGCTTAGCATTTAAAATTTGATGAGGTATTTTTTTGTTATTTAAATATGCTGATACTTCTTCTGAAGATTCAACCGAAACTGTTCCAACAAGAATGGGAGAAGATTTTTTTCTTAATTGTTCAATTTCTTCAATTAGAGCTTTATATTTCGATTCTGTTGTAAGAAATACTAAGTCATTAAGATCAGCTCTAGCCATAGGAACATTTGTTGGGATGATGATGACATTTAGGCCATAGATTTGACTAAACTCTACTGCTTCAGTATCTGCTGTTCCTGTCATCCCAGAAAGTTTTTTAAATAATCTAAAAAAATTTTGGAATGTGGTTGATGCTAGTGTTTGAGACTCTCTTTGGATAGCAACATTTTCTTTGCATTCCAGTGCCTGGTGAACACCTTCACTCATTCTTCTTCCGGGCATTGTTCTACCTGTATGCTCATCAATCAAAAGAACCTCACCGTTCCTAACCAAATAATCCACATTCTTTTTAAATAAGAAGCTTGCTCTAAGTGTTGCTTGAACAAATTTCATAATTTTTAAATTAGAAACAGAGTAAAGGCCATCTGAGGCTCCAAGAATACCGGCTTCCTCAAGAAATTCTTCAACTAGAACGTATCCATCATCTGTTAATTCAACGCTTCTATTTTTTTCGTCAATTAAATAATGACCCCTTTCTCCATCAAGAAGAGGCTCTTCATCTGTTTCTTCTCTTACCTGTCTATTGAGTTTAGGTATAAATTTTTTAATTTGTTTATACATTTCTGAATTTTCTGAAGAGGGGCCTGATATTATTAGCGGAGTTCTTGCTTCGTCAATTAGTATCGAGTCGACTTCGTCAACAATTGCATAATCAAGTGAGCACTGAACTCTTTGCTCTGTTGAGTGGGCCATATTATCCCTAAGATAATCAAAACCTAATTCATTATTTGTTGCATATATGATGTCACATTTATATGCAGCAATTTTTTCTTCAATTTCTTGATTTGACGTAACTATTCCAACACTCAACCCAAGAAACTCATAGATAGGTCTCATCCATTCAGCATCTCTTCTAGCAAGATAATCATTAACTGTGACTAATATGGTCTTATTCCCTATAGCTGAATTTAAAAAAGCGGGAAGGGTGGCTACAAGAGTTTTCCCCTCTCCTGTTTTCATTTCTGCTATATTTCCTTCTGCTAAAGAAATTCCTCCAAGCATCTGCGAATCGAAATGCCTTAACCCAAGCGTTCTTTTACTTGCCTCTCTAACGGCAGCAAATGCAAGAGGTAAAATGTTATGAGGATTCTTTCTATCATAATCGTTAGAAAGTCTCTCTTTAAGAGTTTTAAAATAGCTATCAGGTTGTTTGGATAACTCATCTTCTAGACCATTAGCAACATTNACATGACGCATCATATCTTTNATTACTCTGTCATTATTAGAGCCAAAAATTTTAGAAAAAATATTTAACATAAGATTTTAATTGTTAAAAAAAAGCTTCGATACTTATTTTAATTATTCAATATCTCCAAAAGGTGGTCTTACATATGAGATTGGGGCATTTTCTGAATTTTCAAACTCAATAACATCATACGCATCAGGATCTTCAATTATTTTTCTTAGCAATTGATTGTTAAGCGCATGGCCAGATTTATATCCTGAAAATTCTCCAATTAAATTTCCACCTAAAAGATAAAGATCTCCAATAGCATCAAGCATTTTATGTTTAACTGTTTCATCTTTAAATCTCAAGCCTTCATCATTAAGAATCTCATTCTCACCAAATATTATGGCATTTGATGAGCTTGCGCCGAGTGCTAAGTTTTTAGATTTCAGCAAAGCAGCCTCTGCCTCATAGCCAAATGTTCTCGCTCTGCATACTTCTTTTACGAATGAGGTTGAAGAAAAATCAATAATTGATTCCGTAGGCAATGTTTTATGAACAGGGTGATCAAAATCAACTTTAAATGAAACTTTGAATCCATCAAACGGTTTTATAGAAGCATAAGCATCATCCCTTGTAACAGTTATCTCTTTTTTCACTTTAATAAATTTTTTAAGCGCATCCTGATCTTTCAATCCAGCAGATTGGATAAGAAAAACAAAAGGACTAGAGCTCCCATCCATTATTGGAACTTCTGGTCCATCTACTTTAATAAGACAGTTATCAACTCCAAGGCCGGCAATTGCTGAAAGAAGATGCTCAATGGTTGATATTTTTATATTTTCTTTTATTAGCGCGGTAGAAAGACTAGTATCTCCAACATTTTCAGCTATAGCTGGAATTATTATATTTTCATCAATATCTGTTCTTATAAAGCTAATACCTGAATTAATTTCAGCTGGAAGAAGTTCCATAGTAATATTTTTTCCGGTATGTAGGCCAATACCTACGGCCTTAATCGGATTTCTTAATGTTCTTTGTTTTAGCATGTAGATCTATAAATTTATATGCGACGCTGTCTGCTCGCCTCTGAAAGTATTATCCCAGTTGCAACAGAAACATTAAAGCTTTTAAATAATTTATTGCTACTTAGATTTATTTTATGATCACACCTTTCCAAGGTTTTCTCCCTAACTCCAGACTCCTCAGCTCCCATGATTATTGCAGAGGCTTCAGTAAAATTATAGTCAGTATGACTTTTTGAGGCATGCTCACTAAGGCCATAAATATTTATATTGATACCTTGAAGATATTTAAGGCAATTTACTAAATTAGTAACATGAAATATTTTAATTACTTCAGCCCCACCAACAGAAACTTTATGAGCAATTGAGTTAATTGGCGCACAATGATGCTTATTAATTATCATTGCATCAACACCAATAACAGCCGCAGACCTTATGCATGCCCCTAGATTTCTTGGGTCTATAATATTATCAAGTATTAAAATTAATGGGTCTTGGGTCTCGTCTGAATCTAAGAATAATTTTAGATCTTTAAAGCTCATCTCAAGATCACTTGAAATGTATGCTTCAGGTTCTTGCTTTACCTTATTTGAGAATTCAAATGGAATTTTATTTTCTTCTATTTTCTGTATGAGTTTAGTTATCCTGCCATCTTCTCTTTTTGCAGGAAGAGTAATTTTTTTTATTTTATGAGGATTGTGTTCAAGTATGCTTTCAATGCTATGGAATCCAACCCTTAGATCATTTTCTTTTTTATTCATCTATTCCTTTTTTTTTCTTTAGGAACAAGCGTTATTTTACGTTCCTCTGGAGAGATGTTAGCTATTGTAACTAATATATTTTGACCCAATCTAAAAGATCTACCTGTTTTCTTTCCCTTCAATATATTGGCTTCTTTATCATAGAAATATCTATCACTAGGAAGGTCTGTAACATGAATTAATCCCGATACATAAAAATTATCTATTTCAGCAAAAAGACCAAACTCTGCAATACCAGTAACCACTGCATTAAAATCACTGCCCACATACTGCTTTAGATAGTAACAAATCATCTGTTGAGTAACCTGTCTAGATGCACGCTCTGCCATCCTTTCTAAATTCTTTCTAAATCTGACATCTCAACGCATTCTTCTTCTATCTCTTCTTTATTGATTACTAAGTCACCTTTATTTAATATATTTTTTATTAGCCTATGTGTCATAAGATCAGGATAACGCCTAATAGGAGAGGTGAAATGAGAGTATCTTTCTAACTGAAGGCCAAAATGCCCAACCTCCTTTGTGGAATACTCTGCTCTTTTTAGGCTTTGAAGAACTACAGTNTGGAGAACTTTATTTAGCTTCTTTTCTCTTGCATAAGATAGGCATTGATTTATTAGATCAAGTGGAATTTTTTTATAAGAGTCAGAAAACCCTTTGATTGAAAAGAAATTCTTCAAGCTCTCTAATTTAAGCTCTTCTGGCTCTTCGTGAATTCTATACACCCCAAACTTATAATGTTTATTCATAAAGTTTGCTGCACAAACATTTGCAGCTAACATGGCCTCCTCAATCATCTGATGAGAAAACAGCCTCTTGGGTAGTGTTATTTCATCAACCTTGCCTTCATTATTTATCCTCAATAGTGGTTCTTGCCCCTCAATCTCAAGAGCCTGTCGCTGGCTTCTCTTCTTTAATAGAATATGGGTAAGTTCGTTAAGAGAGCGAATTGAATCTTCCACAGACCTTAACAGGGTAGAGTTATTTTTAAGATATTTATCTACTTCAATGTATGTCATTCTTTTATGAGATTTTATTCTTGCTTCTAGAAAATTATAAGATTGAAGATCACCAGAATTAGAAAAAACTATTTCACAAATCAAGACATTTCTTATTTCATCTGGGACCAGTGAACAAAGATTGTTTGAAATTTTTTCAGGAAGCATTGGAATAACTTTTGATGGAAAATATATCGATGTACCTCTTTCAATTGCTTCATTATCCAATGCAGTTCCAGGTTTAACCAATTCGGCAACATCAGCTATTGCAACACTTAACGTAAAAGACGATTTATTTTTAACACAGTGAACAGCATCATCAAAATCTTTTGCATCAGCACCATCTATTGTTATAAAAGGGACTTTAGTTAGGTCCTTTCTTGGTAAATTTTTATTTAACTTAATGTCAGCTAACTCGTTATCAATTTTTTCATTCCATTCAAAAGGAATATAGTTTTCTTCAATTACTTGAGATATTGTATTTTCTAGTTCATTCATTATGTGAGTTTAGTTTAAATTCTATGAAAAAGGTCTCTTAGAGCCTTTTATGTTTGATATTTTTATTAATCCTAATGTCTGTATTCAAGGAATAAGCCTATGATTCTTCCTCTTGGATCATGCACTCTAGTATCGAAACTAAAATCAGGAGCATCATAAAGTCTTGGAGCAGATTCATCAAAAATATTTGTTATTGAAAATTTTATATCCATGGTGCCATTTTTAGTTGAGATAAGCTTACTTGAAGACAAGTCAAATACTAAAAATGATTCGACCTTATTTTTATAACCATATTCAAGACCCAGTCCAGAAATAGGCCTGCTATTTTTATACCCATCAATATGACGAACATTTAAGCCGATGTTGTAATTTAGATAGTCCCAGTTTATAAAAATATTTATCCTTTTCTTTGGAAGTGAGTGAGTATTAGCATCGTAATTATATTTACCTACTCTATTTATCATTTTATTGTGATGCTTTTCCTCTCCATCATTTATTTTATTATTCGGAGTAAGAAATTTATTTATAGAAGTTCCCTTTATAGCAAATGATATAACCCCATTTTTTTTAAGATTCATAAGAGCTTCATAGCTTAAGTCAACTCCACTAACCTCAGTATTTGCCTCATTAAAATATGTTGTTGTAATTCCAATAAGATCTCCTTCTATATTTCTTGTAATACTTGGTCCATTAGGGTTTGATAGAAGCATAGCTTGGGCACTTTGGACCTCTATTCTATTTTTATAATTTATATCCCAAAAATCGACCCTTAGTCTTTGATTTTCTTTATTAAATATGATCCCAAGATTATTATTTATTGATGTTGCCGGCTTAAGATTTGGGTTTCCAATTTGTGCTTGCCGTACAAATGGAGAAGTATCATTAAAATCTCTTACACTTCCGAGGTTGATATCACTAGAAAACATTTGCGCCATAGATGGCATGGAAAAAGATGAGCTTTTTGTGGCTCTTATAGCTAAATTATCGCTAACGATGTATTTAACTGACAGCTTTGGATCGAAAGATGAGTCATTTCCAAAATCTTCATATCTGCCAGCAATTCTTACACCAAAATTGTTAACGAGATCTTTTTCAACTTCAAAAAAACTAGCATATTTATTTCTAGACTTAGAGACATCAATACCCCCACCCAGGAAAAACAAATCAGCAGTTTTTATTATCTTTCCATTTGCATCAAACTCAGCTCTACTAATTTCATCATATGAGACATTCAGAACTTCTTTATTTAATTGGACTCCATATGCAACTGAATAGCCAGACCAAGCATTAGATCTTAAAATAAGGTCTAGGCTTTCAAGATTGGCTTTTTTAACAGATTTTTCAGAACCCTTTACATAATTTATAAGAGCCTCTGAGTTTTGGGATGAATCAAAAAGATTCCAAAAAACAATCTCCCCACCAGAAATACCCATATCTGTTCCATTAATAGAATCTAAAAATCTTGAATCTATTATGTCTGGTCTTAGGTGTTTATTTGAATGCTCACTAAGGGTGTACGAAACCTCTAAGCCTATATCTTTTCCGATCGATGTATTGATCGTTTGGCTAAAGTGATACTGATCTATGTCTTTAGGAGAATTCGGAGAAGCATAATCAGACCCAAGAGGACGGCCAAACCACTTTACAGCAACATCAAATGGGTTGCCTCCTTCTCCAGGCTGAATCATGCGAGACAAGAAGGGAAGAGCTGGGTAGGAAGGGGATTGTGGATTGTCATTAATATTGATATTTGATGAAATGAAATTGATACCATAATCAAAACTATCTGCTTCATAAGCTAAATTAATATAGAATTTCATTTGATTTTCATCATTAACTATATTAAATCTGTTTCCGTATGCAAAACCGCATGTCGTTGAGTTTGTTAAAACCCCCCCATTATTAATACAGTCTGGATCAGGAATTTTCTGATTTTTAGAATAATCGCCAGCCCAAATACCAGCTGGTAAAGAAACAGCATCAGAAACTTTAAAAGATCTGCCTAAGCCACTTATAGCTAGTTCAGCAATTCTAGGAATCTCTATAGCCGATAAGGGTGCTCTTTTTAATAAATTAATACCTAGAACATAGGAAGTTTTTTTATATGAAGAGCCAAATAATAAACCTAGTGAAGAATCAGTTTGATTGTAATTAGATGTTTTCTTATGTCCTGCTTGAACCTTTAGTCCAGAAAAATTCTTATGCGTGATAATGTTTATTACTCCCGCAACCGCATCAGATCCATAAAGCGAGGTAGCTCCTTCTTTTAATACCTCAATTCTTTTTAGAGCTATCTCTGGAATGATATTTGCATCTATATATCCTTCACCTTCATTAGAGGGTGTGCCGGCAAAAGTCTGTCTCTTAGAATTTATTAATAGCAAGGTAGATGCTTGATCTAGACCACGCAAGGTTATTGCATTCATACCCTGGTCAACCCCATCCAATGTGTTGGATTGGAAGTGTGAACCAGAAGAAGAGCTTAGGTACTTACTTATTTCAGCTATATTTGAAATATTAAAATTTTTATAATCTTCCTCTGTAATAATATCTACAGGAGAAGAATCCTGCTCGGTATTTTCTAACAAAGTTCCAGTTACTACCAGCTCTTCTACCTCTGCGTAAAGGTAGGTGAAAGAAGATATTAATATTGAAAATATTAAACTAATTTTAATTTTCATTTATTTTTGCATTTTATAAAAAATGCATTTTACAAGACATTAGTTCAAGAAAGTGACTAAAAAATATATTTGTATAAGTTTCTACTCGTCATGACACAAACAATCTGAGTCAATACATATTCTATAGTTATTGTAGTGTGAGTAGGCTATGAAAATAGATCCTATTAAAGTTAGACCCTTTTCACCGAATTCTCCAAATAAAATCTCACCCAAAAAAATTGCCCCAACAAGCATGGTCAAACCAATAACTCCTATAAGAAGAAAGTTTATAGTTTTATGATTCTGATAACCTAGAGCTAGGGCCAAAACACTAATCGGTAATGTGCATAATAAAATTAATTTGTGAATTAATTCGTTTTCAAGAAAAGAAAATAAAAATCCTGAAGAAAACATTAAAAGAGAAGGGGTAAGAAAGCAATGAGCAACACAGACTGCAGATAAAGTAATTGCTAGTTTGTCAGAAGTTAATTGCGCATTCATCATAAGTTTTATTAAAAACCTCAAAACCCATGTAAATTATGGGTTTTGAGATTATAAATTATAGATACTTAATAAGTTAAATTAAACTTAATTCCATAATTTCTTCCAGGCAATGGAACCTCATTTTTCACAAAAGAAGCATGATTTCTTGCCGCTTCATCTAAGTAAGATTTCTTACCAAATAATGTTACTTTAAGGTTACTACTTCCATTTAGATTAAATGTTTTAGTTACCCTAGTATCTAGCATTTGGTATGCATCAGTTGCACTTTCACCTTCACCAAAATCATTTTGTTTTGCTACATCTTTTAGATCAAGTTTAAAGACTACATCTTCCTGTGCATACGATAATGAATATACATTTCTTGATGGATTTATTCTGGGAACATTATGCCCATCTGAGAATTTAGCATTTACTACATCTCTACCAAAAGACAATTTAAGCTGTCCTTTGCCAAGATCAATAGTTCTTCCAAACTCTATTTCATAACCATCAAACTCTGCATCTTCTTGGATATAATTTGCATGTATTAAGTTTCCATGACCATGGTCATCTTCATCTTCATGATGCTCATCTTCATCCTCATGATGCTCATCTTCATCTTCATCTTCATGATGTTCATCTCCATGCATTTCATGGTCATC
>JGI26249J51723_1000728_pt1 | contig 11055 bp, 9 predicted proteins | sample SaaInlV_135m_DNA_FD_51723 | JGI IMG/M metagenome (IMG submission 51723) | reverse complement strand
TGACAACATATTGTGTTCTAAAATTTGATGGAAAAAAGAAATTGTTACGTGAAGACAGATTCTTAGCTGACATGGCTGTAGTTGATTCATATTTTATGGATGGAACTCCAGAACAAGTTATCAAAAGTTCTGTCTGTGATGCATGTGCTCAAGCTACTGAAGGCTATGATAGCAAACTCGGTAATGACTTGACTAGAACATTGTGTAAACAAGCATTTGATATTCTATATGATGCAATAATGAATGACAAACCAGAAAACTATCCTTACGGTTCAATGTTATCTGGAATGGGATTTGGAAATTGCTCTACAACATTAGGACATGCATTGTCCTATGTGTTTTCAAATGAAGGAGTACCTCATGGTTATTCTTTATCATCTTGTACCACAGTTGCACACAAACATAACAATTCAATCTTCTATGATAGATTCAAAGAGGCAATGGATAAACTCGGCTTTGATAAATTAGAACTCAAGGCCGATGTTTCAGACGCTGCTGACACTGTCATGACCGATAGAGGACATTTGGATCCGAATCCAATTCCAATATCTAAAGATGACGTCATAAAATGTCTTGAAAATATCAAAGCAGGTAATTTATAGAAAATTCATTTTTTCTTTTCTTTTTCTTTTATGCCTAAACTGCGAAATTGGCAGATTAACTAAACTTTTTATTATAATGATTTGAAACAACATCAGTTGGCAAGTAAAAAATTAAAGTTTGGTATTCAAAATGGACTAAATGTTGCTAGAGCCGGATTTACTGAGGATCAGATACTTACTGCATGTCAACTAGCTGATCGAACAGGATATGATTCTATTTTCTATATGGATCACACAAATGTTCCACAATGGAAAAATGCAACTGTTTTAGATCCTTGGGTCATGTTATCTGCAATTGCCGCAGTTACAAACAACGTTGAATTAGGAACATGTGTTACTGATGCAATTAGAAGACACCCATCAAATATCGCACTAGCTGCAATCACTCTTGATAGAATTTCTAAAGGAAGAGCAATTCTTGGTATTGGTGCTGGAGAGGCACAAAATCTTAAAGAATTTTGTATTCCTTTTGAAAAACCTGTTTCAAAATGGGCTGAACAAATTGAAGTTATTAAAAAATTGTATCATTCTAGCCCTGATAATACTGTGGATTACGAAGGTAAATTTTATGAATTAAAACAAGCATGTCTACAAGCTGCATCAATTAGAAAACCACATCCACCTACCTACATGGCTTCTGGTGGTAAGCGAACATTAGATTTAACTGGAAAACTTGGAGAAGGCTGGTTACCAATCGGTTACACTCCTGAATTATTTGAAGATCATAGAAAACAGATTGAAGTTTCTATGGACAAATATGGTAGAAGTCAAGAAGATAAAGATAATTTTGAAATGGCATTAGATATTGATGTTTACTTTTCAGAAGATGCAGAAGCTTCTTGGGCCAAAATGAAAGAGGCTGTTAAAGTAAGTTTGTTTAAACCTGAAATTTTGAGAGTACATGGATTAAAAGAAATTGAAGGATTTGATTTTGTAAAATACTTTACAGAATATTCAATGTCTGATCAGAGTTGGATTGTTAAAATGAGAGAGGCTGCAACTAAAATTCCAGATAAAGTTGCAAGATCATCTACTGCAGTTGGAACTCCTGAGGATATCATTCCTACCTTTGAGCGATTTATGGAAGCTGGNGTGAATCACTTTGTAATTAGATTCTGGGGTAAGAACTACTTTGGTTCTATTGACAAGTTTGCAAGCCATGTTATGCCTGCATTGCGTGAAAAACATAAACAAAAATTCGCTTAATCCTAAATTATTATAACATTATTTAGCGTGTCAATTNCCTGAATATTACTATGAATGAAGATGTTCCTGACGCTGTCAAAAAATGTCTTGATATTTTGGATGATAGTTTAGAAATATTGGTTGACATTGAATTTGCTCTAAATGATGAAAAAAACGACGAATTAATTCCTAACATGAAACTTCATAATTTATTTGATATGACTGAAGATGTCGCAGAGTCTGAAAAAATTAAATTTGCTGAATCTAAATTAATTCAAAGACAATTTCAAGATATTTAGCGATTTCGTGAATTGTGCTGATGCTTGTTTTTTGCTGACTGCTTCACTTTTCTTTTAGTTTGTTGTTTGAGTAATCTTTTTCTTGTTCTCTCTGTTCCGCTTGTCGAACCTTGAACAATTTTTGTTTTACTTCCATCTTTCAGCATAATCACTTTTCCCTTGAATCTAAATTCAACATCTCTACATTTGATATAGTATCTTCTAAGACTGAAAAATATTCTATTGTTGGTTCCATGCATTTCTTTAACTTCCTTTGTTTTTTTTAATTCATTGAGAATATTTCGCAGTAANCCTTTGTCGATATCTGTTATTCTCTGTAATTCTTTAAACCAGATGAATTTTGACTCTGATCCCCAATCATTTAGTATTTCTATGATCTTGTTTGTTGCTTCTTCTGTCTCCTCATTTGGGGTCATTATTTTTATNATATTTGTCCTAAATTTAGCAATTTAGATTAATGAAAAGTTTGAATCAATAAAGTCAATTTTTAGAATGTTTTATCTTTTTGACAATTTTTGTGATTACTTGCTATGNCTGATAAATCAAAACATGAGTGTACTGAATTAGGATGTAAAATACTCCAAATACGAGAATTAACGAAAGAATTGAATACTGATTAATTTTATATCTTTGATTTCTTCTTTCTTTGTTTTAATCTAGATTTTGTTACTTTAACTGACTGTTTTTGATTATTTTCCATTCTATTTGCTANCAAATCGATTTGTTCTACAATCTCNATCTGCTCTTCTGCAGAATTNGTTTTAACAAGTTTTTTGTTTAATTTTTTTAATTGACTTGAATACGAGTTAAACTCTCCTCTCAAATCATTTAGGTATGGATCATCCATGATGATTTTGAATATCACTCATATTTTATGTATTTTTTTCTTGATATTTTGATCTTAATTTATAATATTATTTGTTAGAATTACCTTGTGCAACTCGTTGACATTCTTAAAATTAAATCATATGAAAAAATAAAAGAATTTCTTAATCAAGAACACGTTGGAAGAATTTCTAGTATTGATGTAAATGGATTTCCTCAAATAATTCCGATGAATTTTGTATTTCTTAATGATGCCGTATACATACACTCTCATGTAAAAGGTGAAAAGTTGGATAACATTTCTAAAAATAACAAAGTTGGTTTTGAGGCCGATAGGGAATTAGAATTTTTACCATCCTATTTTGAAGATCCTCATAACGCTTCTTTAGCTGATACTCTGTACATTAGTGTTGTAATCAAAGGACTTAGTTCTTTAGTTTCTGATAGAGATGAAAAAACTTTAGCTCTAAATGGATTGATGGAAAAATATCAACCTGAAGGATACTATGATCCCCTTCAATCAACTATGCGTGTTTTGGATGCAGTAAGCGTGATCAAAATTATTCCACAAACACTTCATGGAAAATATAAGATTGGCCAAAACATGAATTCAAAAGATAGGATGAACTTAGCTCAAAAAATTCATAAAAAAAATTCATCTACTGCTAAAAACACTCTCAAGATTATGGGTTTTGAAGAAATTGATTGTAAATTGAGAATGGTCGATGAACCTGTATGGTAATTTTATGATGATATCACCATTGCTTTAAATTCAGTTTTTAGTAATTCTAACTATTGCAACAAATCTCAAAATTTGAATTAGTTTCTGACTATTCCCCTACAGGTGATCAACCTCAAGCTATTGACGCTTTAGTCAAAGGAGTTAAAAAAAAATCAGTCCAAACTTTACTTGGTGTTACTGGAAGTGGTAAGACTTTTTCAGTTGCAAATGTAATTGCCAGAACAGGTAAAAATACGCTAGTAATCTCTCATAACAAAACCCTTGCAGCCCAACTTTATACAGAATTAAAACAATTTTTTCCAAAAAACAATGTTGGCTATTTTGTTTCTTATTATGATTATTATCAACCTGAAAGTTATCTGCCACAAACTGATACCTACATTGAAAAAGACACTCAAATTAATGAAAAAATTGAAAAATTACGATTAGAAGCAACTGCGATGCTATTATCTGGAGAACCTACAATTATCGTTTCAACTGTATCTTGCATCTATTCCCTTGGTAATCCTCAGGAATGGAAAGACTCTTCAATTCTTGTTAGTACTGGTGATGAAATTAAAAGAACTGATTTAATTCGAAAATTAATTGATTCCCGATATGAGAGAAACGATGTTGAAGTCGCTCCTGGAAATTTTAGAGTAAAAGGGGATACCATTGATATCACTCCTGCATATTCTGAAGACATTGTTAGAATTTCTATGTTTGGCGATGAGATTGAAAAAATAACTTTACTTGATCATGTGTCCTTAAAAGAAAAAAAGAAAATAACTCAAATGACAATTTTTCCTGCAAAACATTATCTNATTGCTAAGGATGCTAGTAAAAGAGCTGTCGCATCAATTAGGGACGAACTAAAATANCATTTACCCACATTGAATGAACTTGAAAAGCAGCGTCTTGAGATGAGAACTAACTATGATTTAGAAATGATTGAGGAATTGGGTTATTGTTCTGGGATTGAAAATTATTCAAGACATTTTGATGGTCGTAGTGAAGGTGATAAGGCATACTGTTTGATGGATTTTTTTGGTGATGATTATCTTTTGGTGATTGATGAATCTCATGTNACATTACCGCAATTACATGCAATGTACAAAGGTGATTATTCCAGAAAAGATAAACTTGTAACATATGGATTTAGATTACCTAGTGCGTATGATAATCGACCTTTAAAATTTGAAGAATTTGAAGAATATATTCAAAACACTATTTTTGTTTCAGCTACCCCCTCTGATTATGAAAAGAAAATATCTGTAAAAATTGTTGAACAACTAGTTCGTCCTACAGGCTTACTTGATCCACAAATCGAAATTAGACCTACTAAAGATCAAATGGATAATTTAATTTCTGAAATAAATAAACGCCGCAAGAATTCTGAACGGGTTTTAGTTACCACATTAACTAAAAGAATGGCTGAAGATTTAGCTGAATATCTCTCAAAAAAAGACGTCAAAGTTAGATACATGCATTCTGAAATTGATGGATTACAACGTACTGAAATTCTTCGTCAATTACGCCTAGGCGAATTTGATGTTTTAGTGGGGATTAATCTTTTACGTGAAGGCTTGGATATTCCTGAAGTTTCACTTGTGGCAATTTTAGATGCAGACAAGGAAGGTTTTTTGAGAAATTTTACTAGTTTAATTCAAACTTGTGGTAGAGCTGCAAGAAATGTATCTGGTACTGTGATAATGTATGCTGATACACATACAAAATCTATGAAACATACTATTGATGAAACTACACGTCGTAGAAAAAAACAAATTTCATACAATCATGAACATGGAATAATCCCTAAAACAATTATGAAATCTGTACCTGAACAAGAAATTATATTGGATGAATCAAAATTAAAGTCAATACATGATCTTAAAAATGATGTCATTGATTTAGATGCTCAAATGAAAAAATATTCTGAAGAATTAGATTTTGAACAAGCAATTTCTTGTAGGGATAGAATTAAAAGATTAGAGAAGGAGATTGAATATAAAAATGATAGATAATAAATTAAAAATTAGAGGGGCCCGTCATCACAATTTAAAAAATATTGATGTTGATATTCCAAAAAATAAATTAGTTGTAATTAGTGGTTTATCTGGTTCTGGAAAATCTACTTTGGCATTTGATACAATTTATGCTGAAGGACAACGAAGATACGTTGAATCTCTTTCTTCATACGCTCGTCAATTTTTGGAGATGATGGATAAACCTGACGTTGATTCTATTGATGGACTATCTCCTGCAATTGCAATTCAACAAAAAACTACTAGTAAAAATCCCCGTTCTACTGTTGGTACTACCACTGAAATTTATGATTACATGCGATTACTTTATGCTCGGATTGGCATTCCTCATTGTACAAATTGTAAAAGAAAAATATCCACACAATCTGTTGAGAGGATTTGTGATTCTGTACTGAAAGATTTTTTGGGGCAAAAAATATTGATTCTATCTCCTCTCATTCAAAGAAAAAAGGGTACCTATGAGAAACTATTTGAGCAAATCAAGAAAGATGGGTACTCTAGAATACGCCTAAATGGTGAAATTTTGAGCCTAGATGACGGTATTCCTCCGTTAGATAGACAGAAGTGGCACAATATTGAAATTGTTGTGGATAGAATATCTACAAGTAAATCTGAAAGATCTAGAATTTTTGAGGCCATTCAAGCTGCAATTAAAGCATCAAAAGGAGATGTAATGATATCATCAGATAAATCTGAAAAAATCTTTTCACAAAATAATGCCTGCCCTCATTGTGGATTAACAATTGGTGAATTAGAACCTAGAAATTTTTCTTTTAATTCTCCTTTTGGACTATGTAAAACATGTAATGGATTGGGAGTTAAAATGGAGTTTGATCCTGCTCTGGTAATTCCTGATAAATCTAAGTCTATTTTAGAAGGTGCAATTGTTCCTTGGAGTGGAAGGTTTTCTGCATTCAGAAGACAAGCATTGAGAACTGTTGGTGAAAAATTCGGATTTGATTTAATGACTCCGATTGAAAAAATAAAACCAAAACATTTTGAAATTATTTTACATGGTACTTCTGATTTAATTGATTTTCAATATAGTTCTAAATCTGGAGATTCTTCGTGGAAATACACTAATGCATTTGAGGGTGTACTTGTTAACCTTCAACGTGTTTTTGTGGAGACTGATTCTGAATCTAAACGTGAATGGCTTAAACAGTTTATGCGTGATACTCATTGTACCACATGTGATGGTAAAAAACTAAAACCAGAATCTCTTGCAGTTACAATTGATGATTTAGGAATAATGGATGTATGTGATTTATCTATTACTAATTGCTTTGATTTTTTTTCCAATTTGAAATTAACTGAAACTGAGCAACACATCGCAAGAGATATTCTTAAGGAAATTAAAGAACGCTTAGAGTTTTTAATTAATGTAGGTCTAAATTATCTTACATTAAATCGCCTTAGTTCTACACTGTCTGGTGGTGAGTCTCAAAGAATTAGATTGGCTACTCAAATCGGTTCTAATCTTACTGGTGTTTTGTATGTGCTTGATGAACCTACAATAGGATTACATCAACGCGACAATGCACGGTTAATTAAAACGCTAAATAAGCTACGAAATCTTGGTAATACTGTCATTGTTGTGGAGCATGACGAGGAAGTTATACGAAATTCAGATTGGATAATTGATTTAGGTCCTGGAGCTGGAGTACATGGAGGAAATATAGTTTTTGAGGGGACCGTCAAAAAAATCTTGCAGACAACCAAGTCTGTAACTGGAACTTATCTTAAAGATAACTCGTTAATTATTTTAAAAAATAAAATTCGTAAACCTGATGGTTCATTAATTATTAAAGGTGCATCTGAAAATAATTTAAAAAATATTGACGTTGAAATTCCTCTAGGACTTTTTGTATCTGTAACTGGTGTATCTGGTTCTGGAAAATCTACTTTAATCAATGACATTTTACTCAAAAGCCTAGAAAATCATTTTTCTAAAACTCATATTAGATCTGGTGATCATAAAGAAATTTCTGGTCTAGATGATGTGGATAAGGTAATTGCTATTGATCAATCTCCTATTGGTAGAACTCCTCGTTCAAACCCTGCAACCTATATTGGTGCTTTTACTCCTATCCGAGAACTATATTCTAACACAGCTTTATCAAAAGAGCGTGGATACAAACCAGGACAATTTTCATTTAACGTTGCTGATGGAAGATGTTTTGCATGTGAAGGTGACGGTGTTAAAAAAATTGAAATGCAATTTCTATCTGATGTATATGTAAAATGTGATGAATGCAAAGGAAAAAGGTATAATTCTGAAACATTATCTGTCCTATACAAGGGAAAAAATGTTTCTGATGTTTTACAAATGACTGTTTTTGAAGCATTGACTTTTTTTGAAAATGTTCCTTCGATTCAAAGAAAACTACAAACTGTTAATGATGTTGGCTTGGGATATATCAAACTTGGACAATCATCCACCACACTGTCTGGTGGTGAGGCTCAACGCGTAAAACTTGCTGCTGAACTATCAAAACGTGGTACTGGTAAAACTTTGTATATTCTTGATGAGCCTACGACTGGATTACATTTTGCTGATGTTCAAAAANTATTGGATGTGCTAAACAGATTAGTTAACCTTGGAAATACTGTTGTCGTAATTGAGCATAATATGGATATTATCAAAAATTCAGATTGGTTAATTGATTTAGGACCCGAAGGTGGGGATGAAGGGGGTCGTATTGTTACTGTTGGTACTCCTTCTAACGTGTCAAAATCACCTGGAAGCTATACTGGAAAATATTTAAAAAAATTATTAAAAAATGACGTTTGATATTTCTAAAATAGTTATTCCTACTAACCCTGGTATTTATTTAATGAAAAATTCTGATAAAAAAATTATCTATATTGGAAAAGCAAAAAATTTGAAGAACCGTGTCCGTTCTTATTTTAATAAGAACCAAAATTATAAAACTCAAAAATTAGTNGAAAATATTTTTGAGATTGAATTTGTTTTAACTGATAATGAAAGTGAAGCTTTTCTCTTAGAATCTAATATGATTAAAAAGTATAGGCCTCGATTTAATATTGAATTGAAGGATCAACAGCGTTACACATACTTACGGCTGTCTGATGAAAAATTTCCACGATTATTAGTTGCTCGACGAACAAGAGATGGTAAATTTTTAGGACAAGGAAAATTCTATGGTCCCTTTACTCAGGGAAGTTCAAAATTACTTACAATTGGAACTTTACGAAAAGCCTTTCAAATAAGAATTTGTAAAACACTTCCAAAAAAAGTTTGTCTGGAATATCATTTGGGTAACTGTGAAGGTCCTTGCGAATTTAAGAGTGCAGAAGAAAAATATCCTGAGCATGTAAACAAATTGGAGGCTGTTCTTAAAGGTAAAAACGATACTAAAATTTTTACAAAAAAATTAGAAGATGAAATGTATCAGGCTGCTGAATCCCAACAATTTGAGCGTGCAAAAGATATCCGTGACACGCTAATCCGGCTTGGAAGTCTTCAAACTAAACAAAAAATGGAATATGTCAAAAATTCAGATGAAGAATATTTTGGTATTGGAATTCAAGAACAAACTGCAACAATCATGAATTTTAGAATGATTAATGGAGTAATCCGTGATAGCGATAAATTCTTTTTTGATTTAGTAGGTGATAATTCACTTTCAAATTTTCTTTATCAATATTATTCTACACATAAAATTCCAAAATTTATTATTCTAAATGAGCTTCCTGAAAATCAAAAATTACTGGAATCATTGTTGTCTGAGCAATCTGGATTTACTGTAAAAATTATGACTCCGACTAGAGGCAAGAAAAACGATATTATGAATTTAATTTTAAAAAATATTCGATTAATTCATTCAAAAGGTGCTAATCCTGGATTGGTTGAATTACAAGAAATTCTAAATTTACCTTCCCTACCTAACATCATTGAATGTTTTGATATTTCGAATCATGGTGCTGAATTTGCTGTTGGTTCTATGTCTAGTTTTGTAGGTGGAATTCCAAATAAATCTGGATATAGAAAATTCAAAATTAAAACAATCACTGGAAGAGACGACTTTGCAATGATTGGAGAAATTATTAAAAGAAGATATTACAGACTATTGGAAGAAAATTCTACGTTACCTGATCTGATTCTAATTGATGGTGGCAAGGGACAGTTAACTGCAGCTTTGAAATCTTTAGAATCTCTTGGAATAAAACTGCCTTGCATATCCTTGGCAAAAGAAAATGAAGAAGTTTATCTTCCAAAAACTAAAAACCCTGTTGTAATTCCTAAACATAAAGAATCATTAAAAATTTTACAACATGCTAGAGATGAAACTCATAGGTTTGGTGTTGCATACAATCGAACTATACGTAAAAATCAAATAAAATAGAAAAAAGGAAATTTTTTTGGGTTAGTTAACTGTAACACTACCGACCATCCAAGGATGGACCATACAGAAGTAATCGTAATTACCTGCATCGTTGAATGTGAATGAATAATCCAGTCCTGCCATTAGTAGACTGCTGTCAAATACTCCGGATGGACCGTCTGATGGACTTCCACCTGTTACTGTATGAGCTGCGTTGTCTACATTATCCCATTTCACTGTATCTCCAGTACTAATGGTGATGTCTTGTGGTAGGTAACATGCATTAGATGTTTCACATCCTGGTGCTCCACTTCCCATTGCAGTTTCCACGATGTGTGTTTGTGGACCTGCGTTAGCTGCTGCGTCTGCTTTAGCTTGTGCTGCTGCGTCTGCTTTAGCTTGTGCTGCTGCGTCTGCTTTAGCTTGTGCTGCTGCGTCTGCTTTAGNTNNTGCTTCGGCTCTTGCTTCTGCTGCTGCTTCGGCTCTTGCTTCTGCTGCTGCTTCGGCTCTTGCTTCTGCTTCGGCTCTTGCGTCTGCTGCATCTGTATTCATTTGCTGTGTAGGTGTTGTTGGTGCATTATCGGCTGAATTTGCCATTGCTACAACTCCAACTGCAACTAATACAATTGCTAAAGTAACTACAATTGCTATTTTGTCTATGCTTGCCATAATTGATCAATTTCTAGATGGATAGTAAATAAATCTAATCGTTTGTTTTTTACTAATACCAACAAATTGAGTATAATAATTCACTTTTGAAACTGTTTTTAGATTTTTTTGAAATATTTACATGAATTTGAAATATCTGTTGCAATTTTCATATGATCGCTATAATTTAACATTGACCGTTCTTAATCTTGTTTAACCATAATTGGTTTTATCACTTCTTGTTTTAATTTAATTTGTAATCACAATTAAGATATCTTAACAGACAACTTCCCATTTAGTTTCATTCTAATTCTTTTGTAGCCAAGTTGTTTTCTAAATCTATTATTTCAAATTCTACTTTGAGTTTTCTTTGTTTTATCA
>JGI26249J51723_1000718_pt1 | contig 11182 bp, 9 predicted proteins | sample SaaInlV_135m_DNA_FD_51723 | JGI IMG/M metagenome (IMG submission 51723) | reverse complement strand
CCTGATGCTGGAGCTTTCTGGAAAATTATATCTGACTATAAAGTAAAATCTCTATTTACAGCCCCTACTGCTTTTAGAGCTATTAAAAAAGAAGATCCTGAAGGTAAGTTTTTCTCAAAATATGATTTAAGTAGTTTTGAAAGTTTATTTCTAGCAGGAGAAAGAGCAGATCCAGACACAATTAAATGGGCAGAAAATTTATTGAAAGTTCCAGTGATTGACCATTGGTGGCAAACTGAAACAAGTTGGGCAATTAGCTCAAACTGTACTGGAATTGAAATGATGAAAACTAAATATGGTTCAGCCTGCAAGGCTGTGCCTGGTTATGATGTTAAAATCATTAAACCTGATCAAACTTTGGCAGCACCTAATGAAATGGGTGATATAGTAGTTAAGCTTCCACTTCCTCCAGGTACATTTCCAACATTATGGAACGCAGATAAGAGATACAAAGAAAATTATATGTCAAATTATGAGGGTTATTATCAGACTTATGATGCAGGACACATAGATGAAGATGGCTATATTTGGATTATGTCTAGAACAGATGACATTATTAACGTTGCAGGTCATAGACTATCAACTGGTGCTATAGAAGAAGTTTTGTCTGAACATCAATCTGTCGCTGAATGTGCTGTACTTGGAATTGCAGACAAATTAAAAGGACAACTCCCTATCGGACTTGTTGTTTTAAAATCTGGGGTAGAAAAAGATAATGAAACGATTTCTAAAGAGTGTGTGCAGATGGTTAGAGATAAAATTGGACCTGTTGCAGCATTTAAAGTTGTAATTGTTATTAAAAGATTACCAAAAACAAGGTCGGGTAAAATTTTAAGGGGTACTATTAGAAAAATAGCAGACAATGTTGAATATAAAACACCTCCAACAATAGATGATCCAGCAATTCTAACTGAGATAAAAGAAGATTTAATAAAACATAAAATTCTAAATAATGGTTAAAACATATTTATTTTTAGTAGGTGCAATATTTTGTGAAGTTGCAGGAACAATGTTACTGCCAGTTTCTCAAAACTTTACAAAACTTACTCCAACAGTTGCTCTTTCTGTTTTTTATTTATCTGCATTTTACCTATTAACTTTTGTAGTAAACAAACTTCCAATCGCCATTGTTTATGCAACATGGAGTGGTCTTGGAATTTTTACTATTGCAATACTAGGTTATATATTTTTTAAACAAACTTTGGCTTGGCAGGCTATTTTTGGATTATTTTTAATTGTTGTTGGAGTTATTCTAGTAAACAGCTTTACAGTAAAGCTTAACTAAACTTTAAAGGTGTTCCATCAGGGTCACCTAATATCTTACCATCTTGCATCTTAATTTTTCCAGCAATGATGGTTGAAATTGGAGTTCCTTTAAACTTATATCCATTAAATGGAGTCCAGCCACATTTACTCTCAATATTTTCATTTTTAATTTCAATTATTTTATTCATATCCACAATTGTAAAATCAGCATCATAACCTTCTTTAATAAAACCTTTATTTTGAATTCCAAAAATCTTAACTGGGTTTTCACATACTAAATTCATTAATTGGTTGAGAGAAAGTTTTCCATCATTGACATGATTAAGCATAACTGGCATTAAAGTTTGGACACCAGGCATACCGGATGGTGAATTTGGATAACTTTTTTCTTTATTTTTTCTTAAATGCGGAGCATGATCTGAACCTATTGTATCATTAAAATTATTTTTAACTCCATACCATAATCTATCATAATGAGATTTATCTCTTAAAGGCGGATTCATCTGAGCATAGGTACCAAGTTTATCATAGCAATCAGGAGCATAGATTGTTAAATGCTGCGGGGTTATCTCAAACGTAATGTTTCCTTTATGTTGAGATAAAAAATCAATTTCTTCTTTAGTTGTAATATGAAGAATATGTGCTTTTTTCTTATATCTTTCAGCAATTCTAACAATTCTTCTCGTAGATGAGATTGCACATTCTGCACTTCTCCAAACTGGATGAGAATGAACGTCACCATTTTTAATTAATTTTTTATTAATATTTAGAATTGCTTCATCTTCTGAGTGCACTGCAACAACTTTTGAACTGCTTTGAAATACCTTATCAATATCATCTTCTTCAGCAACTAAGAGATTGCCAGTTGAAGATCCTGCAAAAAGTTTAATTCCACAGCAACCCTCTAAATCTTTTAAATCTGCTAACTCATTTGCATTGTCAGCTGTTGCACCAAAATAAAATGCATAATTGCAATACATTCTATTTTTTGCGAGGTCTAATTTTCTTTGAAACTCTTTCTTATTAGAAGTTGGTGGATTAGTGTTAGGCATTTCAAATACACTGGTAATTCCTCCAGAAATTGCAGCTCTACTTCCAGAATGTAAATCTTCTGTATCCGTTGATCCCGGTTCTCTAAAATGCGTTTGAGTATCTATACATCCTGGTAAAACAGTTTGGTCTTGAGCATTAACTGTTTCCTTGGCTTCATCAGAAATTTGACCAATTTGATGAATTTTGCCATCTTTAACAGCAATATCTTCATCTTTCAATTCACCATCAATATAACATTTTCCGTTTTTAATTATTAGATCTAACATTTATGAAAAAAGTAATTATATTAAAATCATCAATCAATCAAATATGAATATTAAAAATGTATATATTTTGGATGACAGAGCCATTCTGTANTTAAACGGCGAAGATACAAAAGAGTTTCTTCAAAATCTAATTAGTAATGACATTAATAAAGTAAATCATAGTAATAGCTGCTTTTCTTCTTTGCTATCTCCTCAAGGGAAGTTTTTGTATGAGTTTATAATAATCAAACATAAATCTGGGTATCTAATTGATTGTGAAAAACCTCAAGCTGATGGTTTATTTAAACAACTCAGTACATATAAATTAAGATCAAAAGTTGAAATTCTAAATCTTAGTAATGAGTTTGTGGTAGCTGCTTTTAGCCATGAAAAATTTTTAACATTCGATGAATCAAAAGATGTTCCTGGTTTCACTTTAAAATATAGAGAAGATCCAATTTTCCTAGATCCTCGCAATAAACAATTAGGAGCAAGATTAATTATCAATTTAGAAAAGCTTTATTTATCACTAAAGAAATTAGACTTACTTGATGCAAATATGGATGAATATTACTCATTCAGTCATAAGCTTGGGATCGTTCCAAAGGATTTGAACAAATTGCAAAATAAATTATTTGGAATTGAGTGTAATTATGAAGAGTTAAATGGAATTGANTTTAAAAAAGGTTGTTATGTTGGGCAAGAAAATACAGCAAGAATAAAANTNAAAAATAANCTTTCTAAAAGATTGCTNCCAATNGATATAATNAAAGGTGAANTGTNAGAANGTGAAAGTATNTATTATAAAGANNNCGAAATTGGTAAAGTNTTGATAAATANCGATTANCCTTTTGCGCTANTTAAATACTTNGATGAAAATTTTAATGATAAATTTGATTTTNATACAAANAATGCNTCTATTAAAATNACAAAACCTANTTGGATAAAACAATAATTNACTAATTTGGTGCGGTCGGAGAGACTNGAACTCTCATGGACTANGTCCACACGGCCCTCAACCGTGCCTGTCTACCAATTTCAGCACGACCGCAATATGTCTCATAATAAATGAATGACAACTAACTTTCAAATTGGTAAAAAACATCATGGAATTTACTCAAGAAGTACAAAAAGCAACAAATCCAATTTATCAAAAAATTTCAAAGGTAATGCCTGAAATTGAATGGTCTGTACATGCCCCATATATTCATAAAATTAATAAACTTAAAAAGGAAAAGAATGCTGTGATACTTGCTCACAATTATCAAACTCCAGAAATATATCATGGTGTAGCTGATTTTGCTGCAGACTCACTTGCTTTGGCAATTGAAGCATCAAAAACTTCTGCAGATATAATCTTAATGGCTGGAGTTCATTTCATGGCTGAAACGGCAAAACTTATGAGTCCTGAAAAAAAAGTTATATTACCAGACATGGACGCTGGCTGTTCATTATCATCATCGATTACTGGTAAAGATGTAAGATTATTGAAAGAAAAATATCCAGGAGTTCCTGTAGTATCTTATGTGAATACATCTGCAGAAGTAAAAGCAGAAACAGATGTTTGTTGCACTTCAGCAAATGCGGTCAAAATTGTAAAATCTTTAGGAGTTAAAAAAGTGATATTCTTACCTGATGATTATCTTGCAAAATATGTTGCATCACAGACAGATGTTGAAATAATTTCATGGAAAGGCATTTGCATTGTCCATGATCAGTTTAATGAAAAAGAAATTCATGATATTAGAAAAAATAACCCAGGAATTAAAATCATAGCTCACCCAGAATGTCCTCCTGACGTCATAAAAGCAAGCGACTTTGCTGGATCCACTTCTGGAATGATTAAATACGTAGAAGATAATCAGCCTAAAAAAGTTATGATGGTTACAGAGTGTTCTATGAGCGATAATATTCAAGTAGAAAATCCAAATGTAGATTTTATAAAGCCATGCAACATGTGCCCTTACATGAAAAAAATTACACTTCCCAAAATATTAGATTGCCTAGAAAATGAAACGGGTGAAATAATTATGGATAAAGAAACAATTGAGAAAGCTAGAATATCAGTTGAAAAAATGATAGCCATCGGCAGATAATTAAGTGTCAAAAATAAAACTTAGCAAAGATTTTATTCGCAATACAGTTAAGAGAGCTTTAAATGAAGATCTCCACCCTTCTGGAGACATTACATCTGGTTTAGTAAAAAATAATAAGGTTATTAAAGTTAAACTTCTTTCAAATCAAAATGCAATTATTGGTGGTTTGTTGTTTGCAAAACATACTTTTGATTTAGTCGATAATAAGATTAAATTTAAGATAAAAAAAAAAGATGGATCTATGGTTAAGAAAGGTTCTTTGATTGCAACTATTGAAGGGAATGCTAGAAATATTTTAATTGCTGAAAGAGTTGCTTTAAATTTTTTATCTCATATTTCAGGTATTGCTACAAAAACAAATCAATTTGTAAAACTTGCTGGTAAAAAATGCAAAGTTTGTTGTACACGCAAAACAATTCCAAACATTAGGGTTATTCAAAAATATGCAGTTAAATTAGGAGGTGGTACTAACCACAGATTTAATCTTAGTGATGAATTTCTAATTAAAGATAATCATATTGCGTCATCAAATATTAAAGATTTAGTTTCGTTGGCTATTAAGAATAAAAAAGGAAGAAAAATTACAGTTGAAGTTGATAATCTAAAACAATTAAAAACTGTTATGGGTCTAAAATTTAATACTGTTTTATTTGATAATATGTCTATTAAAAATTTAAAAACTGGAGTTAAGATTGCTAAAAAATATTATGAAACTGAGGCTTCAGGAAATATCAATCTTAAAACATTAAAAAGTGTTGCCAAAACAGGAGTGGATAGAATTTCTGTTGGAAGCATAACTCATAGTGCCACTGCTATTGATTTAAAATTAGAAATCTAAGATACAAATTTAGACAAATCAGGTTTAAAATAATTTGGGCCCTTCATTACTTTTCCAGACTCATTATAAATAGGCTCACCATTTTCACCTAGTTTGCTCATATTAGAGTTTTGAACCTCGTCAAAACATTTATCTAAATCAATACCAAAGGCATGCCCTGCTCCATAAGTTACATATAGAATATCTGTTAGAGCATCAGCTACTTCTAATAAATCATTATTTTTCATTGCTTCTTGAAGTTCATCTAATTCTTCTTTTATAAGATCTATTCTTAATTTATTGATTTTATCACTACTAAATGAAGGTTTGGTTTTGACTTCTTGGCCAAAAGTTTTCATAAAAGTTCCGACTTTATTAAAATTCGACATTTTGCTCCTGTAAGTTTTTTTAAAATTATTGTATGATTATAATTATTTATTACTTACAAATTAATCAATGAAATTAAGAAAAGAATTCGACAGTATTGGAAGTGTAAATGTTCCAAATGATAAATATTGGGGAGCATCCACACAACGATCAAATAAATTTTTCAATATTGGTAAAATTCTTGTAAATATTTCAATAATCAAATCTATTGCAATTATTAAAAGATCAGCTGCTGTAGTTCATTCGAAAGATAAACTAATCAGTAATAAAATTTCTAAAGTGATTATTAAAGCCTCAGATGAGGTTATAAAAGGTAAGTTAGATGAAAACTTTCCTCTTAAAGTTTGGCAAACAGGTTCTGGAACCCAAACTAATATGAACGTTAATGAAGTAATCGCTAACCGAGCAATTGAGATTTTAGGTGGAAAAAAAGGAACAAAAAAACCAGTACACCCAAATGATCATGTAAATAAATCACAATCAACAAACGATGTTTTTCCAACAGCAATGCACATTTCTGTAGCAGAGGAAACTTTAAAAAAATTGTTACCCAGTTTAAAAATTTTAGAAAAAGAATTAAAAAGAAAATCAAATGAGTTTAAAGATATAGTAAAAATTGGAAGAACTCATTTACAAGATGCAACACCTCTTTCTCTTGGGCAGGAATTTTCAGGTTATCACGTACAAGTTAAAAAAAGTATTGAGAGAATAGAATATGCATTAAAAGAAATTTTATATCTTGCTCAAGGTGGAACAGCTGTAGGAACTGGCATAAATTCTAAAAAAAATTTTGATAAAAAGATAGTTAAAGAAATTGCTAAATTTACAAAAATTCCTTTCAAACCAGCAGCAAATAAATTTGCTGAACTTGCGGCCCACGACTCGATTGTAAATTTTTCAGGGACATTAAATACATGTGCTGTAGCTTTAATGAAAATTTCAAATGATATAAGATTTTTAGGATCAGGTCCTAGAGCTGGGTACGGAGAACTTATATTACCTGAGAATGAACCAGGTTCTTCAATTATGCCAGGAAAAGTCAATCCTACTCAATGTGAAGCTGTTACTATGGTTTGTGTAAAAGTAATTGGCAATCATAATGGTATCACTATTGCAGGGTCACATGGGCATTTTGAATTAAACGTTTTTAAGCCTCTAATCGCACATAATATTTTACAATCAATTGATTTAATAGCTGACAGTACCAAAAATTTTGCTCTTTATTGTGTTAAGGGGATAAAAGCTAATAAGAAAAAAATCCAAGAACATTTAGATAATTCTTTGATGCTTGTTACAGCCTTAGCTCCTAAAATTGGCTATGACAATGCAGCAAAGATTGCAAAAACGGCACTCAAAAACGATACAACCCTTAAATTTGAAACATTAAAGACAGGTCTTATAAGTGAAAAGGATTACAATAAAATAGTAGATCCAAAAAAAATGATCTATCCTGCATAATCTTTGATTGCTTGGTTCACTAAATGTTTTAAGTAAATTCTATTTTGAAGATAGTTATCTTTTAAATTAATTTGATTTAGAGTTTTGTTAACTTTTTGATCAATTATTTCATCCACTTTAATGTCATTCAAGTTGACAGTCATTTGATCAAAATTATAACTTAATCTAAACTCAATTTTTTTAATTTCTTTTCGATTATTACGAGGTGTTTGAAAAATCTTATAAACTTCCTTGAAATCCTTAACATTAACAGAGATTAAAGCATCCAAGATTAGATTGTTGTTATTTGTATAAAGTAAACTATCCGTTATTTTAATATCAGCATAATTTTTTAAGCTGAATTTAGTTTCATTTATATCTACTAAACCTTCGTTTATCTTAACATTGAGTGCTAAATTAACAAAATCTCTTAAAGAAGTAGTTTGTTTTGCGATAATATTCGTATTTACATTTAAATTTTTATTATTGAGTAATCCTGTTTTTAAAAATTGAAGAAGTATCGAGTTTGAATTTAACAATATATCTAAATTAATTTTATCTAGATCCCCTGATAATTCTGAAAAAAAAGGTTTTAGATTGATAAAACCATTATATTCAAAATTTTGATCTAGAGATTTATCAGAAAAATTAAACTTAAAAAAATTTTTTTTAAAATTATATTTACCTTCACTTTTCTCACGATTATGAGTAATCATTATTAAACCTTCATTTTCATAATTTTTATAATTATGAATATTTTCAATTTGAAGATTATCAAAATCTAAATTAATTTTAGTGAAAATTTTATTATTAATAACATCATCTTTAAATTCAATCTTATAAGGTATATTAAAAATCTCATTATTTGCTAATAAAATATTTTCTGATTTTTTTGTGTCATAAAAATATTTTAATTCATTGATCTTGTTTATAAACAAAACATCCTTTTCAATATTTTTATAAAAGATATTACTGTTCTTAACTTTAAGTGAAAAATTAGAAAAATCATTATTCAAAAGTTTAATAAAAAAATTATAGTTTTCTTTATTCAGATTAAAATTCATTTTATCAAAAATTATATCTTTTATCTTAATTTTGTTTGGAGATAAAAAATATCTAGATGAGATATATATCTTAATTTCTCCCGAACTTTCAATTTGGTTTAGAAGCAAAGTATTTTCAAATATAAAATTAGGCCTTGGAAATAGATTATAGCTATAGTTATTTGATAAATTTAAATTTAAATTTAAATTTTTTGATAACTGATTCTTAATATTGGAAACTAATTTTTTACTATTAAACAGGTGTGGTATGGATAAATATGAAAAAAAAGAAACAAATAGGATCAAATTAAAGATAAAAATTCTTTTAAAACTCAAAAAAGTTAATAATTTATCTTTTTCAAAAATAAAATTTAATTTGTTTAAATTTTTCTTTAATAGACTATTTATAAAGTAGTTGGTTTTTCTTAAGATTCTAACAAAATAATTATGTCTATTCATAAAACAATAAACTTATAATGAAATATTTTAAATGATAAACTCTGATTATTTAAAAAACCTCAATAATGCTCAAAAAGAAGCTGTATTACATTTAGATGGCCCATTATTGATTGTTGCGGGTGCAGGATCTGGAAAAACAAAGGTTTTAACATCAAGAATTGCTCACATAATTAAAGAAAAGAAAGCCTTTCCAAATCAAATTTTGTCAGTAACTTTTACTAATAAGGCTGCAAAAGAAATGCAAACAAGAGTAAGTAAAATGCTTGGATCAGCTGCAACTGGACTTTCATGGCTTGGAACATTTCATTCAATTTGTGCAAAAATATTAAGAAAACATGCTACAGCTGCAAATCTAAATTCAAATTTTACCATTATAGATACTGATGATCAAACAAGACTTATTAAAAATATCTGTAAAAGTGAAAATATTGATATTAAACAATTGGCACCTAGATTTATATTGGCAATAATTGATCGATGGAAAAATAGAGGGTATTACCCATCAGAAGTTATAGTAAATAATAAAGATGTTTATGAGAAAACGATACTTCCTTTATATAAAATTTATCAACAAAAATTAATAGACTTAAATTCATGTGATTTTGGCGACTTAATTTTACATACTGTAAAAATTTTAGAAAATTATCCTGATATTAGACAAATCTATACAACTAATTTTAAATATATCTTAGTTGACGAGTATCAAGACACTAATTTTATTCAAAGTAAATGGTTAAATCTATTATCTGAAAAAACTAAAAATTTATGTTGTGTGGGAGATGATGACCAATCCATTTATAGTTGGAGAGGAGCAGAAATTAAAAATTTTTTAGAATTTGACCAGGTATATGAAAATACAAAAGTTATAAGACTGGAACAGAATTATAGATCTTCTCAAAATATTTTATCTGTTGCTTCCAATTTAATTTCAAATAATCAAAATAGAGTTGGAAAAACACTCACAACTAACATGGAAGAAGGAGATTTAGTTAAATTAAATTGTTTTAAAAATGGTAAAGATGAAGCAATTGGAATTTCTGATGAAATCGAGAAAAAGTTAAAAAAAAAATACTCCTTTAATGAAATGGCTATTTTGGTCAGAGCCATATTTCAAACAAGAGAATTTGAAGAAAGATTTCTTAAAATTGGTATGCCCTATAGAATTTTAGGAGGGACTAAATTTTATGAAAGAGCTGAAATAAAAGATTGTGTTGCCTATTTAAGACTTATCCATCAAGAAAAAGATGATCTAGCATTTGAGCGAATTGTCAACAATCCTAAAAGGTCAATTGGAGATACTACCATAAAAACTATTCATGAATTTGGAAAAGAAAACAATTTAAGTCTAGAATCTTCTGCAAATAAAATGCTTGAACAAAATTTAATTAAACCAAAAACCAAAATAGGTCTTAGTTTTTTTCTTAACGCATTAAATAAATGGAGAAATGATCTTAATTTAAAAAAGATAAATCACATCAAATTACTACAGACTGTTTTAGATGAATCGGGTTACTCAGCTATGCTTAAGAATAAAAAAGATCTAGATAATGAAAATAGATTAGAAAATATAAAAGAATTATTAAGTGCGATGAAAGAATTTGATAATTTAGAGAGTTTTTTAGAACATGTTTCTTTAGCAACATCAATTGATCAAGAATGGGACGGTGAAAAAATTAACATGATGACTATGCATGCAGCAAAAGGACTTGAATTTGATGTGGTTTTCCTTCCTGGTTGGGAAGAAGGTTTGTTTCCACATCAAAAATCAATTGAGGAAAAGGGTCAAAGTGGCTTAGAAGAAGAGCGGCGTTTAGCTTATGTTGGTATTACTAGAGCTAAAAAAAAGGCTATTATTTCTTTTTCTATGAATAGGTTTTATCAAGGCGATTGGATCGACAGCATGGCTTCAAGATTTATAGAAGAATTACCAGAAAAACATTTGGAAAAAAATTCTTTTTTTGAAGAGGAAGTTGACGATGGTCATGATTTTGATTTTAATCAAGACTTTGAAATTGAAGAGGGTACAAGAAGTCCTGGGTGGATAAGATATCAAAAGAGAATTAAATGAACAAAGAAATAAAAGCTTTAAGAAAAAAATTTAAAAAATACGATATTGATGGATATGTCATAGCTAAAAATGATGACTATTTTACTGAATATTCAAAAATTAATAGATTAAAAATTATTTCAAATTTTAGTGGTTCAGCTGGTTTAGCAATTGTTTTAAAAGATAAGAATTATTTATTTACAGATGGTAGATACACAATCCAAAGTGAGATGGAGAGTGGAAAATATTTTAAAATTATTGACTATAAAAAAATAATTAATTGTAAGTTGTTTAAAAATTTAAAATTAGGTCTAGACCCAAAGCTATTTACA
>JGI26249J51723_1000713_pt1 | contig 11242 bp, 9 predicted proteins | sample SaaInlV_135m_DNA_FD_51723 | JGI IMG/M metagenome (IMG submission 51723) | reverse complement strand
TTTTCATGTCTTTCTCCTATTTTCTGTAACGAGCATCGGTAATTTCAAGACCGTTACTCATTGCCTGGTGGAAATACTCTAAGTTATTCATACTCTCAGTCTGAGCATTAATTGGCTTAGCACGCATATTCTTCAAACAACCACCGTAACGACGCTGTAATGTACCTAAACCAGCCCATTTCGCACGATACATTGGAACGTGAGTTGTATGACCTAACGCAGGTGATAAGATATCAGCACGCGCTTTTTTGCCCGCATTGTATACGTGACAATCGGCACAAGACATATTGAACTGTCCACGCTTTCCATAGAAAAAGGCTTTACCTTGATCATAGGCAGCTTGAGCAGCAGCACCTTCAACCTTTACGTTGACTTTTTCACCGGCTGCTTGGTCAGAAATCCAAGAGCTAATACGAGCAATCTTACCCTTCTTAGAACCTAGCTTTTTACCAGTCTGTTGTTTATAACACGCCTTAATAACACCTTCAAGCGTAACAACCTTATTGGTTGCATCGTCAAAGTATGGGTGCTTTACACGAGCTGCTGCTGGATCTGCAAGTGCTGCACACTTGTTAAGACCAAACTTTAAGTACTCTGCACCGCCCTTTTCAACAGACTCCTCATAAGGAGGAATACCGTCCAAAATTTCTTCAAATTGATCTCTTGAACCAGCGTCATATGCATAAACACCATTAGTATAGTCTGCAAACTCAACATTCGGTTGAATTGATTTAAAGTGACCGATAAAAGCTTTTTGGTCAGAGGCCACATCCGCAGATGCCACTCCAACTAAAAAACCGATACCAGCAACTGCTGTTATTAGTTTTTTCATTAATCTCTCCTCAATAATAAAAAAAGTTACTTAGACTTTGCAGTCGCAGAACCCGTTTTACCTTTATTGTCTTTGTACTTAAGCTCGATTGTGTCGCCTTTAGCGCCAGCAACATTAAACTTAAAATACGGATTTTTAGAAATAGAACTACCGATATCTGCATCAACCACAACATTGCCGTTGTGAGAAACTACCATATGAACGATATGATTTGCAGGTACGATTTTACCTTTTTTCTTGCGTAAACCAGTTTCCATTGGGTGCTTAATAAGCGCCTTAATACCGATAACACCTTTTCTAGCCTTTGGCTTTAATTTAATTGATCCCATTTTATATTCTCCTAATTAATATGATTCGTTACCGAATTAACCGCCACAGCCGCCAATTGTTACTTTAACTTCTTGAGTTACCTTAGTTGTTGCACCACCCGCAGTGACAAGTGCATCTACTGGAGATGTCTTACCCATTTTAATACGAGTAGAAACATAACCTGCTGCTGCACCAGATAAGTTAAATGAAGCTGCCAATGGTGTGCCGTTATTCACAACATAGAAAGAGATGTTAGTCACACCATCCATCTTAGAGGCATCTACTGTCATTGGTACAACTGCACCATTTTCAGCAATCTTTGGCGCTTTAAATTTAAATGAGCCCTTACCTGCACCTGCTGAAGATGCAGTTGCTGCATCTGATACCGCTTTAAAATCTGCAGTATTTGCAAATACCATTGATGGGGTTAGTAAGCCTGCGCCTACTGCTGTTGCAACGGCAGAACCCGCCATTGCGCTTTTTAGAAATAATCTTCTTTTCATCTTATTCTCCTTATTTTGAGTAAATGTAATTGGTCACTTGATCAATTTGTTTTTCGGTCAAAACAGCATGCTTTCCAAACGGAGGCATAATTGTTCCCGGGTTTTTCACAGTTGCATCCCAAATTTGCGCTCTTAAATCAGCTTTATTTGGAAATCTTGCCTTCATTGCAAGTAGTGGTGGACCAATGTTGCCTGGCAGGTTTCCGCCTGGAATCATATGGCATGCTAAACAATTGCCCGCTTTACGGCCAAAAGTAACCTCTTCGTCTGTCATTTCTTTAGCGCCTGCTTCTAATGGCATTATAAATAATGCGGCTAGAGTGGCTACTGCTGAAATTGAAGAAATAGTTTTCTTCATGTTTCTCTCCTCTTTATATAAAAAAATAAACCCATAACAGGGGTCAAACCCTACTAATCAACCTATGTTATACATTTTTCACGTAAATGCAACTCTATTATCAATCTTTTATATTGTTTTTAGACTTGTGTTGCAGCAGCAATTAGGGCGCGTGCTTTATGCATGGTTTCATCCCATTCCGACTGAGGGATAGAATCATGTACAATACCCGCACCCGCTTGTACGTAAAGCGTTTCATCCTTAACAATGGCAGTTCGGATGGCAATAGCCATATCCATACCACCATGCCAAGATAAATAGCCAATTGCGCCTGAATAAATATTGCGCTTAAGTGGCTCGACTTCGTTAATAATTTCCATAGCNCTTACTTTGGGTGCACCACTCAATGTACCTGCAGGAAAAGTGGCCTTAAGTACATCCATGGCACTCATACCCTCTTCAAGGTCACACTCTACATTAGACACAATATGCATTACATGAGAATATCGCTCAACAAACATTTTATCTGTCAACTTAACGCTACCAGTTTTGGCAATCCTTCCTAGATCATTACGCCCCAAATCAATTAGCATGAGATGCTCTGCGATTTCTTTTTCATCTGCCAGTAAGTCTTTTTCTAGTGCTAAGTCTTGTTTTTCAGTCGCGCCACGAGAACGAGTTCCAGCAATCGGACGAACAGTTGCACGCCGATCGCCATCCACACGAGTTAGGATTTCTGGTGAAGATCCGACAATCGCCACATCATCTAAATTTAGATGATACATATAGGGGGAAGGATTAAGCCTTCTGAGCTGTCGGTACAGCTCGATTGCTGGCGCTGTGTAAGGCGCACTCAAGCGTTGAGAAGGCACTACCTGCATAACATCTCCAGCCACAATATATTGCTGAATATGTTTAACTACTTTTTTATAATTTTGTTCACCAAAGCTTGATTTAAAATCTTTTGTTGTTAAGCCATCAGATTGATAGGCTTGTTTAGTAAGTGGCTTTTCAATTTCAGATTCAATTGCATCAAGACGCTCCAATGCTTGCTCATAACTCTGTATCTCCGGATTGACGTGTGTGATTAAAAAAGCCTTATTAGCTAAATTATCNAACACAACCAAATCATTAGAGACCATTAGCAAAATATCGGCAATATCAAGCTCGTCCTTAAGATTAATGTCTTTTAGCTTTGGCTCAATATAACGAATAATTTCGTAACCAAAGTAACCCACTAATCCACCATTAAATTCAGGCAGATCTTTAATTTCAGGCACTTTAAATTGTTGCTGATATTGCTCAACCCATGCTAAAGGATCTTGCACTTTAAAGCGCTCAACAACCTCTGAGTTATGCTCAATTTGAATATCATAATCAAACACCTTAACCACGGTCTGTGCATGAAGACCAATAATTGAATATCGCCCCCACTTCTCTCCACCCTGAACGGATTCAAATAAATAACTATAGCTATTATTAGCTAATTTTAAATACAGACCTAGAGCTGTATCAGTATCGAGTATAACTTCCCGAAATACCGGGATGTGGTTGTAGTTCTGAGCAATGTATTTATTAAAACTTGTCTTATCCATGCACGCATTTTAACGGATTTTAGGCATAAAAAAACCGCATCCATAATTAGATGCGGTTTTAGTATTAGCAAATAGCTAACGCGTTACTCTTGCACTTCTTCCGCTTCNCTTAACTCTGCTGCCAATGCTATCTCAGCATCAGCACTTTGAGTCATGCTTGCAGCGCGCTTAGCACGACGCTCTTGATGATGTGCAAAACCAGTACCAGCTGGAATTAAGCGACCAACAATAACGTTTTCCTTCAAGCCTTGTAGTGTATCTACACGACCCGTTGTTGATGCTTCTGTTAGTACTCGAGTTGTCTCCTGGAAAGAAGCAGCTGAAATAAATGACTCAGTCGCTAATGACGCTTTTGTAATACCCATCAATAACCTTTGGTAAGTAACCAAAGACTTACCTTGAGCGGTTAATTGCTTATTAGTTTCGATTACTCGAGTGTACTCAGCAGTCTCACCATTAACAAACTTAGAGTCGCCAGCATCAAGCACTTCAACTTTACGCAACATTTGCTTAACAATTACCTCAATATGCTTATCTGAAATGTTTACACCTTGTAGGCGATATACATCTTGAACCTCTTTAACAACGTAATTAGCTAGCGCTTCAACACCTAATAAACGTAGGATGTCGTGAGGATTTGATGGGCCATCAGAAATCACATCACCTTTTTCAACAGTTTCGCCATCGAACACGTTAATTTGACGCCATTTATGGATCATCATTTCAGTCGCTTCACCTTCAGCTGAAGTAATAATCAAACGATCTTTACTCTTAGTAGGGTTGCCGAAACTAATTACACCCGCTTCTTCAGCAAGAATTGAATGGTCCTTAGCTTTACGAGCCTCGAACAAATCAGCAACACGTGGCAAACCACCAGTAATATCACTTGTCTTAGACTGATCTTTCGGAATTTTAGCCAGAACTTCACCAGCTGTAATAACTTGATTATCTTCTAAGTTAATTTTTACCATTGAAGGTAAGTAATGCGTTGATAACACAACTTCAGAATCACTCTCTTCAACCATCTTAATCATTGGTTTAAGACCTTTAGCCGCCGCAGATCTTTCAGCTTCATCGATCATTTCAAAGAAAGTTAAGCCAGTTAATGGATCTGTATTTCTATTAACCGTAATGCCCTCTTCAAAGTCAACAAAAATAACTCGACCTGATTGCTCAGTAATAATCGGATGCGTGTGCGGATCCCAGTCAGCAATCTTTTCTTTCGCCTTGACACTACCACCTTCTTGTACGTGAACAACCGCACCGTATGGAATCTTGTAGCGCTCAACATCTTGACCTTTAGTGTTTCTAATTGTCACTTCAGCTGATCTTGAAATTACAACTAAATCATCGTTGTCATTTGTAATTGACTTGATATTCTCAAAGTGCGCTGTACCATCAACATTAACATTAATACTACTAACCGCAGTTGATGCAGATGCTGCGCCACCAATATGGAAAGTACGCATTGTAAGCTGTGTACCTGGCTCACCAATTGATTGCGCTGCAATAACACCTACTGCTTCACCAACACCAATCTTATGGCCACGAGCCATATCGTTACCATAACAACTTGCACAAACACCGTAGCGTGTGTCACAAGTAATAGTAGAGCGAACTTTAATAGATTCAACACCCAAATCATTAATTTTGTCAGAATCACCTAATGAAACTAGATGGCCTTTTGGCATGAATACATCATACGTATCTGGAATTAATACATCTTCTGCAACAACACGGCCTAAAGTAGCGGCGCCTAATGTTTGCACAATATTACCACCATCAATAACAGCCTTCATAATCAGGCCATTATCCGTGCCGCAATCTTCTTCTGTAACAACCAAATCCTGGCCAACATCTACTAAACGACGAGTTAGGTAACCTGAATTAGCTGTTTTAAGTGCCGTATCAGCTAGACCTTTACGGGCACCGTGTGTAGAAATAAAGTATTGCATGTTATTCAAACCTTCACGGAAGTTTGAAGTAATTGGCGTTTCAATAATTGAGCCATCTGGCTTAGCCATTAGACCACGCATACCTGCCAACTGACGCATTTGCGCTGGAGAACCACGAGCACCTGAATCAGCCATCATGTAGACTGAGTTAAATGAGGCTAGTTTTTCAGTTTTTCCATCTTTAGCTTCAAATTCTTCAAAGCCGATTTCATCCATCATTGCTTTTGCAACGGTTTCTGAAGTTCTAGACCAGATATCAATAACTTTATTATAACGCTCACCATCAGTAACAACACCTTTAGAGTATTGCTCCTGAATATCCTTAACTTGCGCCTCTGCATCTTCAATCATGCCAGCTTTTGTTTCTGGAATCGTCATGTCATTCGAACAGAATGAAATGCCTGACTTAGTTGAGTACTGGAAACCCATGTACATCATTTGGTCAGCAAACATAACCGTTTCTTTCAACTCTTGGGTACGGTAACAAACATGAATAAGGTTTGATACCACTTTCTTAGAGATTGCTTCATTGATCAAATCAAAAGATAATCCATTAGGCAAAATTCTTGAAAAAATTGCACGACCTACTGTGGTGTCAACAATACGTGTGAGCTCGGCTCAAACTTACCTGAATCGTTTTTACTATAGTCTTGAATTCTTAATTTTATCTTTGCATGTAACGTTGTATATCCAGCTTCATAAGCATTTAAAACTTCTGAAGGTGAAGTGAAAACCATGCCTTCACCTTTTTGATTAATTTTGTCACGTGTCATGTAATACAAACCCAAGATAACATCCTGAGAAGGTACGATAATCGGCTCACCACTTGCAAGGTGCAAAACGTTATTAGAAGCCAACATAAGTGTTCTTGCTTCTAACTGGGCTTCTTCCGATAATGGTACGTGTACTGCCATTTGGTCGCCATCGAAGTCAGCGTTAAATGCGCCACATACTAATGGGTGTAATTGAATTGCCTTTACCTTCAATCAATAAAGGCTCAAACGCTTGAATACCCAAACGGTGAAGTGTTGGTGCACGGTTTAGCATAACTGGATGCTGGTGCACAACTTTTTCTAGAATATCCCAAACTTCTGGTGTCTCTGCTTCAACCATTTTCTTAGCAGCCTTAATAGTAGATGCCAAGCCTTTAGTTTGTAAACGGTTGTAGATAAATGGCTTAAATAATTCTAGCGCCATTTTCTTTGGCAAGCCACACTGGTGTAGCTTAAGGTATGGACCACATACAATTACAGAACGACCGGAATAGTCAACACGCTTACCTAACAAGTTTTGACGGAAGCGACCTTGCTTACCTTTAATCATGTCTGAGATAGACTTTAATGGACGACGGTTATTACCCATTACTGCACGACCACGACGACCGTTATCAATCAAAGAGTCAACCGCTTCTTGCAACATACGTTTTTCGTTACGCACGATGATTTCTGGCGCATCAAGCTCCAGTAGGCGTGCTAAACGATTATTACGGTTAATAACACGACGGTATAAATCATTCAAATCTGAGGTTGCAAAACGACCGCCATCAAGAGGCACCAATGGGCGCAAATCAGGCGGAAGAATTGGCAACACTTTAAGAATCATCCATTCTGGCTTATTGCCTGATTGAATTAAAGAGTCGATTAACTTAAGGCGTTTATTGTATTTCTTAAGCTTAGTTTGAGATTTAGTATTTAGACTATCTTCACGCAAATTAGCCGCTTCTTTTTCAAGCTGCATTTCAGCCAAAACATCTTGGATTGCTTCTGCACCCATTTTTGCTTCAAACTCATCTTCACCATACTCATCTAACGCATCAAAATACATTTCTTCAGTTAATAACTGCTTATGCACTAAAGGTGTTGATCCTGGATCTGTTACCAAAAACGCTTCAAAATATAGAACGCGCTCAATATCCTTAAGCGTCATGTCCATTAATAGGCCTAAACGAGAAGGTAATGACTTAAGGTACCAAATGTGAGCAACAGGCGCTGCTAATTCAATGTGTCCCATGCGTTCACGACGCACTTTAGAGAAGGTAACTTCAACACCACACTTCTCACAAACAACGTTGCGAAACTTCATGCGTTTGTACTTACCACATAAACACTCAAAGTCCTTCATTGGGCCAAATACCTTTGCACAGAATAAACCTTCACGCTCTGGCTTAAAAGTACGGTAGTTGATGGTTTCAGGCTTCTTAACCTCACCATATGACCATGAACGGATCTTTTCAGGAGATGCTAGACCAACTTTAATTGCATCAAAGTCTTGNTCTTTATTTTCTTGTTTTAATATTGTTAATAAATCTTTCACTTCACTCTCCTAATTAGTATTGCTCAAGTTCGACATCAATACCTAACGACCTGATCTCTTTAATAAGTACATTAAATGATTCTGGCATCACTGACTCAGTCAGATTTTTACCATCAACAATACTCTTATACATCTTCGCACGACCTGCTACGTCATCAGACTTAACGGTTAGCATCTCACGTAATGTGTGTGCTGCACCATAAGCTTCCAATGCCCATACTTCCATCTCACCAAATCTTTGACCACCGAACTGAGCTTTACCACTTAATGGCTGCTGAGTTACTAATGAGTAAGGACCTGTTGAACGCGCATGCATCTTATCGTCAACTAAGTGATTTAGTTTTAACATATGCATGTAGCCAACCGTAACAGGACGATCAAACGCCTCACCGGTACGGCCATCATATAATTGCTCTTGTCCTGACTCAGGTAAATCTGCAAGTTTAAGTAATGACTTAATATCTTGCTCTTTAATACCATCAAATACCGGTGTTGCCATTGGCACACCGCCTCTTAGGTTTTTAGCTAACTCAATAATCTCTTCATCATTAAAGGCATTTAAGTCTTCCTGCTTGCCGTAAGAGTTGTAAATTTTGTCTAAGAATGCTCTAATTTCAGCTACCATTTCTGTACGCTTTTCATCAAGCATAGCTGCAATCTTAAAGCCTAAGCCTTTTGCTGCATATCCTAGATGAACCTCAAGCACCTGACCAACGTTCATACGTGACGGCACACCCAATGGGTTAAGAACTACATCAACTGTAGAACCGTCAGCTAAGTATGGCATATCTTCAACTGGAGAGACGCGTGAGATAACACCTTTGTTACCATGTCGTCCAGCCATCTTATCACCCACTTGAAGTGTTTTGCGTGTTGCCACATAAACTTTCACCATTTTCATCACACCTGGTGGCAATTCTGCACCTTCGTTGATCTTGGCTTTTTCCTCTTCAAGGAATTTGTCAAATTCGACCTGCTTAGCCTTGGCCTGCTTAACTAGTGCTGCTACTTCCTTATTAACTGATGAATCTTCAACCTTAATTTTAGCAACATCTTTGTTATCAAGCTTTTTCATAAGCTTGGCATTCAGCTTCTCACCTGCTTTAATATCACCAACTGCTTTAGTGATCACATTGCCTGATAACTTAAGGCGAACACGACGGAAAATATCACCATCAATAATGCCAAATTCATCGTCAATATCTTTCTTAATCTTTTCTAGGCGTTCAGCATCAATGCTTAATGCTCTTGAATCTTTTTCTACACGATCACGAGTAAAGACTTGAACGTCAATAACCACGCCTGATTTAGAAGCACCAATGCGTAAAGAAGAGTCTTTAACGTTGTTGGCTTTTTCACCAAAGATTGCGCGTAATAACTTCTCTTCCGGCGACAGAACTGTCTCACTCTTTGGTGTAACCTTACCAACAAGGATGTCACCACCCTTAACACGTGCACCCACATAAACCACACCGACTTCATCAAGTTTGGCTAGAGCTGACTCACTAACGTTAGGAATGTCTGCTGTAATTTCTTCAGGGCCTAACTTGGTGTCACGAGAATAAGCAGTTAACTCTTCGATATGAATCGTAGTGTAACGATCATCTTTCACTACTTTTTCAGAAATCAAAATTGAATCTTCAAAGTTGTAACCGTTCCATGGCATAAAGGCAATCTTCATATTTTGACCTAGTGCTAATTCACCTAGATCAGTTGAAGGGCCATCTGCCAATACATCACTCTTAGTAATCTTGTCACCAACTTTTACCAATGGCTTTTGATTAATACAAGTATTTTGATTAGAACGTGCGTACTTAGTTAGGTTGTAAATATCAACACCTAACTCGCCCGCTACTGTCTCTTTAGAATCAACTCGGATTACAATACGAGAAGCGTCAACTGCCTCAACAACACCGCCATGCTTTGCAGTTACACAAACACGAGAATCTGTTGCTACAACACGCTCAATACCTGTTCCTACTAGTGGCTTTTCAGCGCGCAATGTAGGTACCGCTTGACGTTGCATGTTAGATCCCATAAGTGCACGGTTTGCATCATCATGCTCAAGGAATGGAATGAGTGATGCTGCTACTGATGAAATTTGCTTAGAGTCAATATCAATTAGAGTTACTTCGTCTGAATTAACCAGAACAAACTCATTTTTATTTCGACAAGAAATTAAGTCATCCATCAATTGACCTTTAGAATCAACAGTTGCATTAGCCTGTGCAATGGTATGAGCAATTTCATCAATAGCTGATACGTAGATAATTTCGTCTGTTACCTTACCTTTTTTAACAACCTGATAAGGTGTTTCAAGGAATCCGTAGTCATTGGTTTTCGCGTAAACGGCCAATGTGTTAATCAAGCCAATATTTGGCCCTTCCGGTGTTTCAATAGGACATAGACGACCGTAATGCGATGGGTGTACATCTCGAACTTCAAAACCAGCACGTTCACGGGTTAATCCGCCAGGACCTAAGGCCGAAATACGGCGCTTATGAGTAACACCTGACAATGGATTAACTTGATCCATAAATTGCGATAACTGCGATGAACCGAAAAATTCTCTAACTGAGGCCGATACTGGCTTAGAGTTAATCAAATCTTGCGGTGTTAATTCGTCAGTTTCTGCTAAATTCAAACCCTCTCTAACAGCCTTCTCAACACGAACTAAACCAATCCTAAACTGGTTCTCAATCATTTCACCAATCGCTCTTACACGACGGTTTGCCAAGGTATCAACATCATCAACAGAATCATTACCATCTTTGATATCGATTAGCAATTTGATCACGCTTAAAATATCGTCATTGGTCAATACATGCTCGCCCGTTTCAGATTCTACACCCAAACGACGATTAAGCTTCATACGGCCAACTTTAGAAAGGTCGTAGCGATCATTCTTAAAGAATAAGTTGTTAAATAATAAATTAACCGCATCTTCAGTAGCAGGCTCTCCAGGACGCATCACATGATAAATACTCATGCGCGCCTCAATCTCAGTTTGAGTGTCATCTAGACGCAATGTGTCTGAAATATAAGCACCCGTTTCAGACTCATTAATATGTAGAACATCAAACTTCTTAACTTTGTTTGAGACCAGCACTTCTAAGAATATCTTCAGAAACAACCGTATTGGTTGCAATTAGGATTTCACCAGTTTCCGTATCCACAATGTCATTTGAAATAACTTTATCAATTAAAGACTCTAATGGTGCATTGATAGACTTAACACCCGCAGCGTCTAAAATCTTTACGTGCTTAGCAGTAATACGGCGACCTTTTTCAACCACAACATCTTTGCCGGACAGAATGTCAAATTCAGCAATAGTGCCTCGTAGGCGTGATGGCTTAATACCTAAATCACATGATTTAGCCTTCATTTTTACCGAAGA
>JGI26249J51723_1000707_pt1 | contig 11259 bp, 10 predicted proteins | sample SaaInlV_135m_DNA_FD_51723 | JGI IMG/M metagenome (IMG submission 51723) | reverse complement strand
GCTTTTTTTGGTAAAGTTGACATACCCAAACATTATTTTTCTGGATAAAAAAAAATACAATTTTTTATAGATCTATAAATTATATATATAAATTATATATTTTAGGTTTTTTTAAATAAGCAACTAATAGCTTATTTTTTTCAGCGTATCTAAATATTCTTTAAACTCATTAATAAAAGACTCGCTAGGTATTATATTTTTTATTCGCTGGTCAGTTGAAGTTTTTTCAAGACGAAAGAATCCTTTTTCACAAGCTTCATTAATAATCAAAGCAGATTTTGGTCTAGAAGTTTTGAATAATTTTGTTTTTAGCCCTTCAACAGATAGTTTTTCATTATGCTTGTAAGCTGACATCACAAGTAACATCATATGATAGTGAGAAGGAGACTTTCTAAAAAAATAGTTACTAGAAGTATGTGACTGTTTCATTTGATCTTCCCAAAAATTTAAAAGATCTTTACTGTTATCAGGCATTTATTACGCTCTAACTCTTGATTTTGTTGGATCGTAAAAAGGAAAGGACACAACTTTTGCACCAATTCTTTTTTGATGACCGTCAAGCTTACCCACTTCAACTTCAGTTCCTATTTCAGAATATTTTACATCTATTTTACAAAGTGCAATATTTTTTCCAAGCTTAGGCGATAGCATCCCACTTGTTATTACACCCACTTGACCACGACCTATATGAACACAATCTCCATTTACTGCTGGTTCATGACCAACTAATTCTAGACCAACTAATTTTTTTTGTGGATTTGCTTTTCTCTTAATTAATTCTTCTTTACCTATAAAATCATCTTCTTTAGTTTTAAGAGGAACTGTAAAACCAATTCCAGCTTCAAATGGATCTGTTTGATCGTCAAACTCGTAGCCATAAAAAATAAGGCCAGCTTCTATACGAACCATGTCTAAAGCTTCTAAACCTAATGGAGTAATATTAAATTCTTTTCCTGCTTCCCAAACCTTATCCCAAACTTCAGAAGCATCTTTTGGATGACACCATATTTCATATCCAAGTTCACCAGTATACCCTGTTCTTGAAATCATAATTGGAGTTCCTGTTTCATGATCTATTCTTGCAATATTAAATCTGAACCATTCAAGTTCAGTGATTGATGGTTGTATAGGAGGTGTCCATACAAATTTTTCTAAAATTTTTCTACTATTTGGTCCTTGAACTGCAATGTTGTGAATATGATCTGTTGCAGATTTAATCCAAACTTTATAATTTTTCTTTTTTGCTTGTTCTTTTAACCATTCACCACTGTATTCATCTCCACCAATCCATCTAAAATTATCTTGTCCTAATTTAAATAATGTACCGTCATCTAGCATACAGCCATTTTCATAACACATAGCTGTATAAACAACTTGTCCCACAGATAGTTTTTTAACATTTCTAGTAAGAGTGTATTGCATTAAATTTTCTGCATCAGGTCCAAGAATTTCAAACTTTCTAAGAGGTGATAAGTCTGTTGCAATCGCACTTTCTCTACAAGCCGTATACTCTTTTATTGTTCCTGAATTTGTAAAATTATTAGCAAGCCAAAAACCTTTATACTCAACAAAATTTCTTGTTAGCTCAGAAGTTTTTTTATGAAACCCTGTCTCTTGTGTTAATTTAGGCTCTGAGTCTGTTTTCATTCTAAATGCTATTGCTTTTGAATATTTTTTTTCCTTTGAATAAGTCCTAACAAAAATATCAGTTGGATTCCAGCCATTTGCAGCATCTACATCGCATGGGCAAGCAGAGGATATACAAGTTAAATCTTTTAAAGCCCTAAACAAAACATAATCCCCTGGTCTTGACCAAGGCTCATCAAAAGATGCAACATTATTAGCGTCAATAGCAGTATTGAAAAAAAGATTTATTGCAGACCAGCTTTTTCGAGAATTGATGTCATATTTATCCAGCCTATTATTAAAATTATCTGTACAATTTATGTGCCCCATATATCCCATGTCTTCATAGTATTTTGATGTGCAAGCAAGATTGAAAGTATCATGCCTTCCAACGGTATCTCTTACAACTTCAATCATGGCTTCATGATCGCCGTCATAAAACTTTGAAAATAATCCTGGCCCAGGGTAGGCACCACCCATAAAGGTTCGTGTTGTTTTATCATCAATAATGCTTTCAATACCGTCATTTAATTTTTGTGTATCAAAAGCTAAAAAATCAGAACACTGTCTTCCACCTGGATCAATTATTTGAATATATTCACCAGCTTTAACACTGTAGGTTTCAGCAGTTCTTCTTTTTACAAGTTGTTCTATAATTGGGTCACTAAGTGGATCTGGCAAGATAAATTGTTCATCAGTTTCAATAAATTTAGCTTTATTTAAATAAATCGTTAAATCTGTTGGAGGATTTTGTTCATGAACATTCATTGCATCACCAGGTGCAGCAATCATTACAATGCATTTATCTTTTGAGGTTAGTGTTATTTTTTCACCCATCACGCAATCATCGTTAAAAATGATAGATGCTTTAGCATTACTTAAATTTAAGTTTTTTTTCTTTAAAATTTTTGAAATTTTTTCATCGTTTGAGATAGTTTTTTTTGAAAAATCTGCGTTAGAATTTTCTTTTAAATTTAAAATAGATAAATCAGATTTACCTTTTGAATTAAAAACAATTATTTCACAAATTTGTTTTCCTTCTTCATTTATTATTTCTATTTTATCTTCTGGTAAAACTTCTATAATTGATAAACCTCCACCTCTTACAAAATATCTTTCAACTCCAGGTGGTAACGTTCTTAAACCAGGACTTCGTATATCTTTACTAGTATGTAGCATTGCCAGTGTAAATTTTGATAAATTACCTTAAGCATAATATATTCATAAGGGATTGACTATAAATTTAATAAATGAGAACATACTTTTATAACTTAATATTAAGGGAGAGAGAATAATGAAAAAAATAGTATCATTAATGTCTGCCCTAGTAATTTCAGTAGTAAGTTTCGCTGGAATTTCTAACGCAGCAGACAGTAAAAAGCCCATCGTAATTCCAACTCATAACTGGTCAAGCCAAATTGTAATGGCTCACGTTATTGGTGGAATTTTCGAAAGTATGGGAAATAACGTAAAATACGTAAATACTGATTCACAAGCTGTGTATGAGTCAATTCGTCTAGGTGATGTAAGTTTATCTCATGAAGTTTGGGAATCTGCTTTTGGTAAATCATTTACTACAGCACTTGATAAAGGTGGTTTAGTTGATTGGGGAGATCATGAAGCTCGAACGCTTGAAGATATGGGATATCCAAACTGGGTTGCTGAAAAAGGATTATGTCCAGGTCTACCAGATTGGACTGCTTTAAAAAATCCAGCTTGTGCTAAAAACTTTACAACACCTGACTCAGGTGGAAAAGGAAGAATGTTAGAAGGACCTCAAACTTGGCATGGAGATTTGATACCTCAAAGGGTTGATGCTTTAGGCTTAGGAGATCTTTGGACAGTTAAATTTGCTGGAAGTGCAGATGCACTTTGGGCAGAATTAGTAGCTGCTGAAAAAGAAGGAAGAGGAACTATAATATTCAACTGGACACCAAACTTTACAGATGGTGCTGGTTTTACATTTATAGACTTCCCTCCATATACTGCTGGTTGTAGACCAGAAGATGGTGGTGACGGTAAATGTGGTTCGCCTGATGGTTACTTGAAAAAAGCTGTAAATGCAGACTTTCCAAAAACTCATCCAGCTGCGGCTGCAACGTTTAAAAAGATGTCATTCTCTACAAGTCACATTGGTGCAATGGCTGCTTTAGTTGACGTTGACAAAATGACTCACGAAGATGCAGCTAAAAAGTGGCTTGCAGATAATAAGTCAGTTTGGACTCCTTTTACTAAATAAGGATATAAACAAATAATTTAANATCTCCCCCAATATTTATTGGGGGGGATTTTTTTATAGGTAATTTTTCAAGAAACATTCATATTATTAATGAAAAAAATTATACAAGTTATGAAATATTTTTTTTACATTTCCATAAGTTTATTTGTTTTTAATTTTTCTTTAGCACAAGATGTGAATATAGAAGAAAATATTAGTCTTAGCTTTGTATGTGAATTAGAAAAAAAAATAGTTAAGAATGCAGAATATAATTATCAAACTTTTTTAGCTAAGGATTTAGAGGATAAAGATTTAGATAAATTTGAAATCAATGCAAAACAACCAAAAACACTTTTAATAAATGGATTATCTTCATTTCTTTCAAAAAAAGAAAAACTAACAGTTAGAATAGTAAACAAAGACGTAGTTTTATTTAAAGCTATTGATGAAGAAAAAAACTACTCTGAATCAGGAATTATAAATAGAAAATCTGGTGAATTAATTCATGAAATTACAAGAGACATNAAAAGTGAAAACTCTNAAAAAGATATTTCTTTTTATTCATGTAAAAAAAATGAGAAAAAAGTCTGATTTTTTTTTATCTAATTTTGTGTAAAATATAATAATGAAAAAATATCTTATTTGTATTATTTTAAGTTTTTTAACNACATCTATAGCCCTAGCCCGAAGTACCGGATGTAAAGAGGGAAACTGTGAAAACGGCTTTGGAAAATGGGTGTACACAGATAAAACCACCTATGAAGGAGAGTGGGTTCAGACGCAAAAAGAGGGTAATGGAACTGAAACTTGGCCAAATGGCTATATTTATAAAGGTGAATTTAAAAATAGCGAATGGAGTGGTCAAGGTATTTTAACTTTTCCTGATGGCTCAACTTATGATGGGGAATGGACTAATGGCTTCATGAATGGTGAAGGAAAATTTACCTGGTCCGATGGAAAGGAAAAAATAGGAATTTGGAAAAATGGGAAGTTACAAGAATAATTAAAATAATAATGGAAAAAAAATATTTAGATAAATTAAGAGATTTACCTCATGCACTTAATCAATTTGTTGGTCTTATTTCAGTTACCGTTGTTGTAATTTTATTTTTTGTAACTCTAAATATCTTTTTTGGTCAAGGAGATGAATTAGTTAAAAAGATGAAAATAGAAGAAGAAAGAATTGCAAAAGAAAGAAAACTAAGTGAACTGACATCAAGTCTTCCATCAGGTATTTTAGTAACTTTTGATGGAACGAATCATTTTAAATTAACGGATGAATTGTATGAGGCAGTTTGTAATGCAACAAAACTTATTCCACAACGTGCAATTATGGGTGCAAATTTTTTAAATTTTAAGGCACATGAAATTTATACTAAGAATGGAAATCTAATTGATGAAACATTTGTTAAATGGGACAAAGACAAAAACAAATGTATTACAGGTTATACGGTAAGTGGAAATAACATTGGGATAGATGAAACAATTACTGTTACTGGTGAAGCTTTAAGTTTTTTAAGTACTGGTATTGATACAAGAGTTTATTTTATTAAAAATTTTTAAGGAGGAAAAACAATAAATAAAAATAATATACAGTGTATTTTATTTCTATTTCGTATAACTTATTAATACATTATGAGCGATCCTGTAATTAAATGTGAATCAGTTTACAAAATTTTTGGCTCTAACGCCAAGAAGATGCTTCATGAAGCAAATGGAAATGTGGATGCAAAAACATTTCAAGATAATGGGTGTATAGTTGGTGTAAATAATGCCTCCTTTGAAGTTGTAAAAGGTGAAATGTTAGTTGTGATGGGGCTATCTGGTTCAGGAAAATCAACATTACTAAGATGTATTTCTAGATTAACAGATGCAACAAGCGGAAAAATTTATATAGACGGTCAAGATTTACTTACACTAAATAATAAAGAATTAATTGAACTTAGAAGAAATAAGATGGGAATGGTTTTTCAAAGTTTTGCTTTACTGCCTCATAAAACAGTTGTTGAAAATATTGCTTTTCCACTTCAAATCAAAGGGATTAAAACTCAAGATAGTATCAATAAAGCAATGGAAATGGTTAAACTTGTAGGTCTTGATGGAAGAGAAAACTACTTTCCAAGAGAACTTTCTGGTGGACAACAACAAAGAGTAGGTATTGCTCGATCATTAGCGGTTGAGCCCGATATTTGGTTTTTAGATGAACCATTTTCTGCATTAGATCCATTAATTAGAAAAGAAATGCAGGATGAATTTTTAAGACTTCAAGAAAAGTTACAAAAAACAATTATGTTTATTACTCATGATTTTGATGAGGCATTAAGACTTGCTGACCGTATTGCAATTATGAAGGATGGAGTTATTGAGCAATTGGATACACCGCCAACATTGTGCTTAAATCCAGCAACTGAATATGTAAGAAAATTTACCGAAGAAGTACCTAGGGGAAAGGTTCTAAAAATAGCAGATCTAATGGAAAAACCAGAAACTGAAAATTTAAGTGATTTCAAAGTTTCGAAAAATGAAATAATTGAAAATGTGGCTGAAAAAATTTTAACTCAAGAAAAATCTGTAGCTGTTACAGATGAAAATAATAAAATTGTTGGAAGCGTTCACCCCTCAAAAATAATTCATACTGTTTTTTCAAGGGAGAAAAAATAAAGGCAAAATATGGAATTATTAAAAAAATATCCAAAATTTTTNCANTGGTTATTTTTGTTAATTGTATTTTTTAGCTTATGTTTTGCAATAGAAGTTCCTGAAACTTATAATTTTATAAGAGGCCAAGCCGAATTCATTAAAGACCCTAATCAAAGTACTTACACATTATTTGGTGCTGAGGTGAGATATTATGCGTTTGATGTTTTTTGGAGACTACCACCTTTACTTGGATGGTTGCCTATATGGATAAACGATTCTTTATTTTTTTTAATGAATGAATGGATGCCAATGGAGTTTTGGAATGAAGACATTCAAGAGTTCAGAACTCAACCTCTACTTTTACAAATTACAAGAAATTTAACTTCATTTATGACGTTTCTTATAGAGTTAATAAGAGAAATTTTATTAGGAGGTGTTGAAACAATTGTTTCATTTAGTAGTTGGGATTGGATAGATGCAAATCCATGGGCAGAACTGCCAGGATTACCTTGGACAATCGTTACAGCAGGTGCGGTAATACTTGGATATAAATTAAGTGGTAAAGGCTTAGCTTTATTTGCAGGTTTAGTCATGATTTATATTTCTGTTTTTGGTCAATGGAAACCTTCGATGCAAACTCTTTCTTTTATATTAGTAGCNGCACCACTTTCTTTTCTTTTTGGTTTAACTTTTGGAGTTATGGCATTTAAAAGCAAACGTGTAGAAAAATTCTTATATCCAATACTTTTGGTTATGCAAACTATGCCTCAATATGCAGTATTAGTTCCTGCAATTGTTCTTTTTGGTATTGGTGATCATGCTGCAGTTATTATAACTATGGTTGTAGCGGTTCCACCAATGATATTATTAACCTTGTTAGGTCTAAGAGGAATACCCCCTGAGGTTATTGANGCTGGTAGAATGAGTGGGTGTAATAATTGGCAACTGATGACTAAAGTATTAATTCCTACTGCTAGAAGAGATATTTTAATTGGAGTTAACCAGGTCATAATGGTGTGTTTTTCTATGGCAGTTATTTCAGCTTTTATAGGTGCGAAAGGTTTGGGGTTTAATTTGNTGTTAGCATTAAATCAGCTGAACATTGGATTGGCATTAGAAGCTGGCTTATGTATTAGTTTAATTGCGATACTTTTAGACAAAATGTCCTTAGCATGGGCAAATAAGCAAATAGATTATTTTGGTAACCTGACTTATTTTCAGCGTAATAAAAATATATTATTTTTTGCAGCCGCAGTATTGCTTGGAATTATATTTGCATATGCTGGATCGTTTTACTTTAAAGATGGTTTCAATTATTTGTTTGAAGTTCCTCACAATAAAGGAATATCAACGGCAGATTTTTGGAATAAAGGTGTGGACTGGATTTGGGATACTTTCTTTCATGCTTTAAAAATTTTTAATACTTGGTTGATAGTAGATGTGTTGCAACCCATGAGAGCCTTATATTTAAGGATGCCAGCGGTTGCTACTTTAGTCTTAGTTATTGGGGCAGGCTATATAATTGGTGGAATTCGTTCAGCTCTTGTAGTAGGTGGATTAACTTTATTTATAGCATTAAGTCCTTGGTGGGATAGAGCTTTAGTTACATTATATATGGCAACTTTCGGAGTTTTTATATCCACTATAATTGGATTTACAGTTGGAATTTTATCTTTTCAAAACAAACATACTGCAAATTTTATGCTAGGTGTTTGTGATATCTTTCAAACATTCCCTTCATTTGTGTATTTAATTCCTGTGATGATGCTTTTTGGAGTTACAGATACATCGGTATTAATTGCAGTAGTAGTTTATGCAACTATACCTGCCACAAGGTATACCATTGAAGGATTAAGAAGTGTTCCAGTAGCTTTGCATGATGCCGCTACAATGTCAGGGGTAACAAAGTTACAAAGATTATTAAAAATTGAATTCCCTTTAGCATTTCCTCACATGATGCTTGGTTTAAATCAAACAATTGTATTTGCTTTGTTCATGGTGATTATTGGGGCATTTATTGGAACAGAAGATTTAGGACAATATATTCTAAAAGCTTTATCTGATAAAAAAGGAGCGGGTATAGGCTTAACGCTAGGTCTTTGTGTTGCCTTCATAGGTCTGATATTTGATCATTTAATTCGAACTTGGGTAGGACAAAGAAAAAAACATCTTGGTATAGATTAGCAAGTATTATTGTATATTGATATCCGCTAATATTAATTTCCTTTAAAATATTTTTAATCCTATAACACCAAAAAAAATTAATATAATAGAAATTATTTTAGCTAAATTAATTTTTTCATCTAAGAAAAAAATACCGATAAATATGACAAATACAATGCTGCTCTCTCTTAAGGCGCTAACCATTGGTATGGGTGCTTTAGTAAACCCCCAAATAACAACTCCATAGACTAAATACGATATAGATCCGCCAATCCAAAAAATAGCTTTACCGTCATTAATAATGTTTCTAAAAATATTATCATATTTATTAATTTTTAAGAGAATTGGAAACAACATTGCACTTAGTATAAATCCCCAACTCATATAACTTATTGCGGATAAGCTAACTCTTGCACCATAACCATCAATAACTGTGTATAGCCCTATAAAGAAGCCAGTAATTAAGGAGTATTTAATAATATTTAAATTATTTATGGTTTTATAACCAAAAAGACTGATGATTAATATGCCAGCACAAACAAGGCTTATTGATAGTATTGAAGCTTTACTTATTATTAATCCTAAAAAAAAAATAGATATTATTGTTGCAATAATTGGACCAAATCCTCTAGCAATAGGATAAACTTTTGTTAAATCACCAACGCTGTAAGATTTTAATAAAAACCAATTATAACCTTGGTGGATAAATGCACTGACAATTATATATGGCAGAGAATCAAAGGATGGCATGGGAAGAAAAATTACAGCGATTATTGATATTGGGACATGTCCAAGAATAATAGCCGAAAGAGCTGTAACTTTATTTGAATGTTTTTTAACCATTCCATTCCATGTAGCATGGAACATTGATGCGATAATAACAGCAGTAAAAACAATAGGATCCATATTAATCTAAAATAAAGTACTTGTGTAATTATGCATTAAATAGTTTTAGAAATATTTTTTATCTTTGGTATTCAATAAATTTTTTTAGAGATTGGTTTAAAAATTTCTCAAAGATTATATCTTTATTATCACTTTTTGAGCGAGTATTTAAAAAAGAATGAGACATTCTAAAATCATAAGAAGGTTCAAAGAAAAAAGGAACAGACATTCTTTTTGTTTTATTCCAGAGCACCCTGTGATTAGTAGCTTTAAATTTACCATTACTTAAGTATTCCAAGGCTAAACCAGTATTAACAATCAAGGCACTTTTATTAAAAGGTACATCGTACCATTTCTTATTTTTTTTATTTTGAACTTGAAGACCACCTTTTTTATCTTGGTAAAGAACGGTAAATATTCCACTATCAACATGTGTTTCACACCCAAGAGCTACGCCATCTTGTTTGGAAACTTCTACAGGCTTTGTTTGATTTGGGTAGTAGTTAAATCTTAATGTGCTTAAAGTTTTAATTCTTGAAAATGCCTGTTTGCTAATATTTTCATCTTTTTTATAAAGTTTAATTATACCTTTAAATAATATTTCACTTAAACAAAACATTTCATCAAAATAATTAGATAAACTCTTAATTGATAATTTATCTAAAGATTTATTAAGATTTAAATATTCAATATATTGAGATTTATATTTTTTTGAATTTTTTGAAGTTATCTTGAGGTCTCCAAGGTCCAATCCTTCTTTACCATTCACACTGTTTGGAAAATAACCTCTATAAATGTTTTTATTTTTGTTATTCCATTTTCTTGGAGCTAATTTTTTTTTATTTTTTTCTGAAGAGTTGAAAAACTTTTTTCCTATTCTGCATAAATTGCCTATTTTTTTTATATTTATCCCATGGCCGGTGATTTGAAAGAAACCCACTTCAACGCAAGCTTTTTCGATTTTTTTAATAGTATTAATTGCAGATAGAGAGCTAAAGTCTGTTTTTAGCAACGGAGAAATATTTATAGTAGGTATATAACTTCTCATTATCTAGTTGGTGTATCAGTAACTATCATTTGGTCTTTTGTTCTTTCCCTTAAGTAAATATATATCCCTGCTCCTATAATTATTGAAACACCTATAAAAGTTCTTAGAGTTGGAATATTATTAAATAAAAAATATCCCGTTAATATTGACCAAATTATTAAAGAGTATTCATAAAGAGAAACAACAGAGGGGGATGCAATACTGTATGCATTTAAAATAAAATAAAATGCAACAGCACCAATACACCCCATGACAGCAATAAATGGCCAAGCATAGGATGGGTTAGTAAACCATTCTCTAAAAATAAATTGAAATGTAGGATCAGTAAAATTGTTAAACTGTCCTTTACCTGCAAAAATAAAAAATAAAATACTGATTAAAATTGCACCCAAATATAAATGTATCATCTGAGTATAAACATTATCTTTGTCCGAAGTTATTTTTGTAATTGTCATTGATGTTGAATAACATAGTGCACAGGCAACAGGTGCTAATTTCATATAATCAAAATCATTAAAGTTTGGATTTAAAATAATATACACTCCTATAAACCCAACAAAAATTGCAGACCATCTTCTGATACCAACTTTTTCTTTTAAGAAAATAGTAGCTAAAATTGAAACAAAAAAAGGGCTTGAAAAAAAAAGTGCATTCGCCATTGCAAGAGACATGTAAGTTA
>JGI26249J51723_1000690_pt1 | contig 11372 bp, 10 predicted proteins | sample SaaInlV_135m_DNA_FD_51723 | JGI IMG/M metagenome (IMG submission 51723) | reverse complement strand
TCAAAACCTTACGAAGGAAACCAAGGATATTGTGTGTCTCAACAATTTGCTAAAAAAATGAATATTACAGCAATTGAAGACTTAGCTAGACCAGAAGTTGTTAAAGCAATGGACAGTGACGGAAATGGTAAAGGTGAGTTTTGGATTGGTGCTGATGGATGGGCTTCTGCAAATGTAAACCAAGTAAAACTTAGAGATTACGGTTTATACGATGCAGGCATTGAAGCAATCAGAGCTGCTGAAGCTGTAAAAAATGCAAGAGTGCTTGACTCTATTAAAAAAGGTGAAGGTTATGCATTTTATTGTTACAAGCCACATGCAATTTGGGGAATGGCTGATGTAGTTATGTTAACTGAACCTAAGTTCGATGAAGCAAAATACAAAATGGTTCAGCCTAAAGAAGATGCTGATTGGTACAAAAAATCTTATGTTGCATCAAAAGATGCTCTTAAGCAAATCCAAATCGGTTGGGGAACTTCTTTAGAAGCAAAGTCACCAGCGATTGTTGATTTCTTTAAGAACTTTCAATTGTCAGCAGACGATGTTTCATTAATGGCTTTTCAAATTTCAGTTGAGAAAAAAGATCCAGCTGATGTTGCTAGAACATGGATGAAAAACAATAAGTCTAAAGTTGATGGTTGGTTAGGCCTTTAAGTTAAACTAAATTTTACCCGGCAACCAAATTTGTTGCCGGGTATATTTCTTTAAAAAATTATTAAATTTTCGAACGGATCTGATGGACTCTGCTATAGAAATAAAAAATGTTTGGAAGATTTTTGGCAACACTTCTGTGGAAGCATTAAATGCCATTCAAAATAATCGTATTTCAAAACAAGAAGCTTTAGAAAAATATAATTCAGTAATTGGTGTATCAGATGTCTCTTTTGACGTTAAAAAAGGAGAAATATTCTGTGTAATGGGTCTTTCAGGGAGTGGTAAATCCACTTTAGTGAGACATATTAATAGATTACTAGAACCTACTTCAGGACAAATTTTGATCGATAATGAAGATGTGATGAANTTTGATCCAAAAAGTTTACAAGATTTAAGGAATAAAAAGATAGGCATGGTTTTTCAAAACTTTGCTCTAATGCCTCACCGATCAGTTTTAGACAATATAGCAATGCCGCTTGAAATAAGAGGTATTAGTAAAAATGATAGATTGGATGCTGCTAATAAGATTTTAGATATTGTGGAACTTCAAGGTTGGGGAAATAAATTTGCCCATGAACTTTCAGGTGGAATGCAACAAAGAGTAGGATTAGCTAGAGCTTTAGCAGCGGATCCTGATGTTTTATTAATGGATGAACCTTTTAGTGCACTAGACCCATTAATAAGAAGACAGCTTCAAGCAGAATTTATCAAACTTTCAAAACAAATGAAAAAGACTACAGTATTTATAACTCATGATTTAGATGAAGCAGTAAGAGTGGGTCATAGAATTGCTATCATGAGAGATGGAAAAGTTATCCAAATAGGAACACCAGAAGAAATAGTAATGAAACCAGCAGATGATTATGTTGCTGATTTTGTAAAAGGAATATCTAGATTAAAAATTATTCAAGCAAAATCTATCATGCAGCCTGTTGAGAAATTTGAAAAAGAATTTGGATTAATATCAAAAAATTTAGAAAGCGTTCATGAAAATGATTTACTAAATAAGTTGATAGAAAAATCNTCTATTAAGGATGAGCCGATATTAGTAATTAATAATGAAAACAAAAATATTGGTATAATAACACAGGCAGACTTATTAAAAGCTGTTGTAGAGGGTAGTGATGGATAATAAAGCAAACAGAAACCCATCAAGAGATGAATTAATTACTGACTTTGTAAAAAGTAATCCAGACTATTATATTAAAGAGTTTAAAAAAATTGGTAGCAAGCCTACTTACTCATTTTCATTTAATTTATTTGCATTCATATTTGGACCAATTTGGTTTGGAATGCGTAATATTTGGAATTGGACTTTAGCTTTTTTAATTATTGAAACTTTTTCAGTAGTACAAATAATCAGAGGTTTATTTGGTAATATTACGGCAGAGGCCATTGCTAAAGTTGAACAAGTAAAAAGCACTATAGCCTTTAGAAATAAACAATTAGAAGCTGCGATAGAAAATAATCCAGACAAAATTGATGTCTTTGAAAGAAACATAAAATCCTTAGAGGATGCTATGCAAGGTTATTTAGATGAAATTACGAGAATAGAAGCTTCAGCAATTTGGATAGCAATTTTTGGTTTTATTTTATTGATAGGAGTTAAAATTGTTCAGGGTGTTTTGGCAAATTCAATTTTAGAAAAGAAATATTCTGAATGGTTATCCGATAAATCTATTCATCCAGGAATGCAGATGAAAAATTACATTTTAAGTGGTGTTTTTACCTCTGTTATAATGATTTTTACAGTTATCCATTACAGTTTTNCGGGCTTACTTCAGATAATGGATACGTTCCCAACACATCCTGAAATAAGATTATTTTCAATTAAATGGATAGAAATTGTTTTTGATTATGCCGTTGTTAAAGGAGATTTAATTTTTACAGCTATAACAATTGGTATTAGGTCCGTATTAGATTTCTTAGAATTATTGTTTGTTAAAACTCCTTGGATTGTAATTATAACTGCAATTGTAACTTTAACTGGGTTATCTGCAGGACCCAGGGCTGCAATTTATTCTACAGGATTTTTATGTTACATGGGTTTTTTAGGTTTCTGGGTTAAAGCAATGACTACACTTGCCTTATTAGGAACTGCTGCAGTTTTAAGTATAGCAATTGGAATTCCGCTTGGAATTTTCTGTGCAAGACGACAAAGATTTTATTCATTAATTAGACCGATAATGGATTTCATGCAAACAATGCCAGCTTTTGTATTTATGATTCCAGTAATAGCGTTTTTTGGAACTGGAAAGGTTGCAGCAGTAATTATTACAATGATTTTTGGTGGTACACCTGTTGTAAGACTTACAGTTTTAGGGTTACGTGGAGTGCCAGAAACAATTCGAGAAGCTGCTATCGCATACGGTGCAACTAAATGGTATTTGCTGAGAAAAGTAGATCTGCCACTAGCTACACCTTCAATTTTAGCAGGTGTGAACCAAACAGTAATGTTAAGTTTAGCCATGGTAGTTGTAGCATCCCTAATTGGTGCAAAAGGTTTAGGTCAAGATGTTCTTGAGGCATTGCAATATGCTAATGTTGGACAAGGTATACTTGCGGGTATAGCTATTTTATTTGTTGCATTAATACTTGATAGGGTTGTTCAGGGTAAAAAAAGAGTTTAATAAAACTTAATGGATTATTTAATATTAGGTTTTTTAACTGGGTTAAGTTTAATTCTTGCAATAGGTGCTCAAAATATATTTGTCATAGAACAAGGCTTAAAAAAACAATATATTTTTATTGTATGTTTAATTTGTTCAATTTCAGACTTTTTATTAATTTTTTTAGGAATTTTTTTATTTCAGTATCTGAATCATTTTTTTACTCCAACTATTGAGTTAGTTTTTAATATTTTACTTTTAATATTTTTATTACATTTTATTTGGGGAAAAATTAAAACTAAAGTTTCAGAAACTTCATTTGATGTGGATAGTAAAACTAATAATTTATCTAACATTGTAGTTAAAACTTTAGGTTTTACTTTTCTTAATCCACATGTTTATTCAGACACTGTGTTTTTCCTTGGAAACTTCTCTAAAAGCCTTAGTCAAGTGGATAAGTATTACTTTGGTGCTGGGGCAGCCATTTCTTCATTCCTATTTTTTTTTATAATAGGATATCTTTCAAAATATTTTTCTAAATATCTTAAAAGTGCAACAGTGTGGAAAAGAATAAATTATTTGATTATTCTTTTTATGTCTATTTTGGCTTTAACAGTGCTAATGGAAATTATATAATTTAACTAGAATAACCGTACTTTTTAAGCCTAACGTCGCCTGTTCTTGCATGTGCTTCCATTCCTTCGTATCTAGAAATTCTTGCAGCTGCAGCACCAACTAATTCAGTAGATTCTTTTGTCATTCTTTGAAAACTTAAAGTTTTAACAAACTTACCAACGAATAATCCACCCGTATATCTTCCCGCACCTTTAGTTGGAAGTATATGATTAGTTCCTGAACATTTATCTCCATAAGCAACAGTTGTTTCTTCTCCAATAAATAAAGAACCATAGTTTGTAAGTCTTTTGTGAAACCACTCTAAATTTTCTGTCTGAACTTCTAAGTGTTCTGGAGCATACTCATCACTAATAGTTGCCATTTCTTCATCAGTATCACAAAGGATAACTTCACCATAATCTCTCCACGCTGCATCTGCGTTTGTTCTTGGAACTTCTGGTAGTTCAGCAATTAATTCTGGAACTCTTTTCATTACTTTTTCTGCAAGCTCTTTACTCGTTGTGTATAACCAACAAGGTGAATTATAACCATGCTCTGCTTGACCCACTAAATCTACAGCAACTATCTCAGGGTCAGCTTTAGCGTCAGCAATAATTCCAATCTCAGTAGGACCAGCAAACAAGTCAATACCCACTTTTCCAAATAAAATTCTTTTAGCTTCAGCAACAAATTGATTTCCAGGACCAACGATAATATCTGCAGGAGGGTTATTAAATAAGCCATTAGTCATTGCTGCAATTGCAGGAACACCACCTAAATTTAAAATTACATCAGCACCACAAAGATCTGCGGTATAAATAATTGTTGGATGTGCACCCACTCCTTCTTTTGGAGGACTACAGGCAATAACGTTTTTTACACCAGCAACCTTTGCTGTTGTTACACTCATAACAGCTGATGCAATGTGTGCATAACGACCTCCTGGTACATAACATCCAGCAGTATTAACAGGTATTAATTTTTGACCAGCAAAAAGTCCATCTGAAAGCTCTACTTCAAAATCTTGACCATAATTTTTTAATTGAGCTTCAGCAAATTTTCTAACTCTTTCATATGAAAATTGAACATCATCTTTTGTTTTTTGATCTAATGTTTTTTTAATTTCTTCAATTCTTTCTTTAGAAACGATGATTTCTCCATCGTACTTATCAAATTTTTTTGTAAGATCGATACAACCTTGTTCTTTTGTAGTTTCGATATTTTTTAATAAATCCTGAACAATTCCAGTTGTTTTAGTATCGTCCGTTGAAGATGTTTTTGGTGATTTTTTTAAGTACGTTATAGCCATTGTTTCCCTCTCTAATTTTGAAGCTTTATTTAAAACATTAATGCCATTATTTCAATGAAGAATTAGTCTAAAGCAACAACAGCTGCAGCAATAGAGGCTAATCTAGCTTGTGCTTCATCAGATCTACTAGTAATTACTATTGGAACTTTACCACCTACTACTACACCAGCTGCACAAGCTCCCATAAAATAAATCATCATTTTAACCAAACTATTTCCGGTTTCAACACTTGGAACTAGCAATACATCTGCATTACCAGCTACAATATTTTTAACACCTTTTATAGCGGCAGATTTTTTTGAAATACTATTATCAAATGCCAAGGGACCAAAAACATCAGCATTTAAATTTTCTTCTTTTGCAAGTTTTGTAATTTCATCTGCATCGATAGAGCTTGGTACACTATCTAAAATTTCTTCTGTTGCTGATAGAACTGCAATTTTGGGCCTTTCAATTCCTATACGGTTTGAAAAATCAATTACATTTCTTAAAATATGCATTTTTGTTTTTACATTGGGTAAAACATTTAAAGCACCATCAGTAATTATAAGTGGCTTGNCATCTTTAGTATTTGTCATATGCCATATGTGACTAAGTCTAGTTTTACCAAGTAAATTGTAATCTCTTTTTAAAATTTCTTTCATTAAGACATCTGTATGAATATGACCCTTAACAATAATTTTTACTTTATCTTGGCTAGCAAGTTTTGCAGCAATAGCAGCAGTATTATTTTCAATAGGTTCATCAATGATTTCAAATTTTGAAATATCCCATTTTAAATCTTCAGCACATTTAAGAATTTCTTTTTTATTCCCTATAAAGATAGGTGTTATTAAATTTTCATTAACAGCATCTTGAACTGAAAGCATTGGTAAAGGCAATCCTGCATTTACGATTGCAGCATTAACACCTTTTTTCTTATGTGCATGATCCAGAAGGTTATTAGGACAAACAATTTCTTTATTTGAAAGCATGAGGTATATTTAGTCTGAATTTTTAAAAAGTATATACTGTAAATTGATAATAATGATTAAGCCTTTTAAACTAAATATTCCCGATAAAACACTTCAAGAAATTTACACTAAGGTAAAAAATTACCCATGGCATGAAATGCCAGATGATGGGGGATGGAAATATGGAAGCAACCTTGATTACATGAAAGAAATATCAAGTTATTGGATCAAAGATTTTGATTGGAGAAAACACGAGGCAGAAATAAATAAATTTTCAAATTTTACAACTGTAGTAGAAGATATTGAAATACATTTTATTCATGAAAAAGGTAGTGGTTCTAACCCAACTCCATTGCTCCTTATGCATGGATGGCCTGGATCAGTTGTAGAGTTTTTACATATAATTGAAAAACTTGCACACCCAGAAAAATTTGGAGGAAATATAAAGGATGCATTTGATGTTATTGTGCCTTCTTTACCTGGCTTTGGTTTTTCAGGTAGGCCATCTAAACCGATGGGTCCAAGAAAAATGGCAGCTATTTTAAATAAATTAATGATAGAGAACCTTGAATATAAAAATTATATGGCACAAGGTGGAGATTGGGGGGCAACTATTGCTAATTGGATTGGTTATGATCATTCAAAGTCATGTAAGGCAATTCATATTAATTGTTTAACTATGCGTCATCCAGATGGTCCAAAATCAAAGCAAGAAGAGGAGTGGCAAAAAAGGTTTGATAAAGATCAAATAATGCAGGATGGTTATAGAACGCAACAAGCAACAAAGCCGCAAACGTTGAGTTACGGTATGATGGATAGTCCTGTTGGTATTGCAGCGTGGATTATTGAAAAGATGTATTCTTGGTCTGATTTAAAGGATGGTGATATTGAAAGTGCTTACTCAAAGGACACTTTGTTGGCAAATATTATGGTTTATATAGTTACAAAAACTTTTAATACAGCTTCTTGGATTTACTATGGAAGAAGAGAAGAGGGTGGACGCTTTTTTCCTAAAGATTTTAAAAAAATAGAAATTCCAACAGCAGCTGCAGTTTTTCCAGCTGAGATGTCTGAGTGGCCTCCACGATCTTATGTGGATAGAATGTTTAATATTACTCAATGGACAGAAATGCCAAGTGGTGGACATTTTGCAGCAATGGAAGAACCTGAGTTGTTAGTTAAAGATATTGTAAAATTTGCCAAAACTATTCGTTAATTAAATATTTGTTCTTGGATCTTTTAGGGATTTAATTTTTTTAACCATACCTGTTAATTTTGCAGTGATAAAAACCACATATATAAAACCAAATCCTAAAGCCATAGTTGATAGAACAGTATATATAGCTGTTAGATTTTCAAGTTTAAACCAACTTTCAACACCTGAGTTAGAGTAATAAAGGAAATTCCAAAAAATAAAAAAAACTATTTCATATATTATAATAATTTTAAATACAGGACGCATATGATAAATTTACTATAGTAGTTTTATTTCATTAAACTATTTAAATCTTCTTGCACATTCTTGGTAATTTTAATCTCTTTTTTAAGGTTATTCTTATATCTATTGAATTTACTTTGCCCTGGATAAAGTATTTCTTTAACACCTTTTATCTTAGGTAGTTTTTTTATAGTTTTGATATTATCTTTTATTCTTTTGTTAAAAGAATTACCGACAAATAAATTAGGCTTTAACACAAAAAACAAGTGACCAATATTTTGTGGACCACTAAAGTCAGTAAATGGATCTTTAACTCTTCCTGCATGATTACCACCTGTTAATACACCACTTAGAATATCAACCATCCAAGCTAATCCTGAACCTCTAAAACCAGCTATGGGTAATTGAACACCTTCTAATGCTTTTTTAGGGTCAGTAGTTGGTTTACCAAACTTATCTAACGCAACACCTTCTGGAATTTTAGTTCCTTCTCTTGCAGCAACTCTTATTTTTCCTCTATTAATCATTGATATCGAAGTATCTAAAATGAAAGGAATTTTTGATCCTGTTGGAGTTCCAAAACAAATAGGGTTTGTTCCAAACAAACTTTTTAAAGCACCATGAGGAGCAACTGCTGGTGGAGCATTTGTAAAAATCATTACCATTAAACCTTTTTTAACTGCTTGCTCTGCGTAATAACCAGACAAACCATAATGACCACTATTTTTTACTGCAACTAAGCCAATTCCAGTTTTTTTAGCGTTACTTATTGCCGTTTTAATAGCAATATCTGCTGCAACAAAACCAATACTGTTATTGCCATCAACATGAGCAATTGATTGAGAAATTTTTTTAACTTTTACTTTAGCTTTTGGATTAATTACTTTTTTAGTAATACGGTCACAATACATTTTAAGTCTGGATAAACCATGTGAAGGAGCACCAACTAATTCAGCATTAATTAAAGCTTCAGCNCAAATAGNGGCATGATCTTTGCTTAGTTTATATTTAATANANNTNTCTTTAATTATATTTTTTAAGATTTTTGTTTTCATGAATAGTTTTGTTTAGTAATATTTTATAACTATATATATTTAAAACAATAACAATGAAAAATTTTTTTAGAAAAGTAGCTTTTGGTTTAAAGCCAGAAGAAAAAGCTCCATCAGATCCATTAACTTGGGCTCAAAAACAAGTTGAGACAATTCCTGAATTAAACTGGAAAGGAAAATATATTTATTCAGAAAAAGAAATGAGAAAATATTGGATTACTCAAAGAGTTGAAGAAAACACAACTTTAAGAAAAAAATATAAAAACGACCCAAAAGGTCTTGAAATAGCTGAACGACAACTTGAAAATGATACAGGTGGAAAATTTTGGCAAAATAATGAAATAAGCATAAGACATGCTGAAGGTGTTAGAGGCAATAACCCTGTACTTGCTAAACTTTGGTATTTTTGGAGCAATCATTTCACAATTAGTGAAACACAAAGACTGCATCAGTATTCAACTGGAGCTTATCAAAGAGAATTTATAAGAGCTAACATGGATAAAACTTTTGAAACAATGGTTTATGAAGCAACTGTTGCTTGGCCAATGATGATGCATCTTGATAATAAAGATAATATTGGCCCAAAGTCTAAAAGTGGAAAAGAAGAGTGGAGAAGAAGAGAAAAGGAACCAGCTACACTTAATGAAAATCATGCAAGAGAATTAATGGAACTTCACACAATATCTCCAGAAGGAGGATATACTCAGGAAGACGTTCAAGAACTTGCTAAAATAATGACTGGGTGGAGACCCAAGTGGACTAAGAAAAAAGACCATGGACATGATGTTAGTTTTGATTCAGAAATACACGAGCCAGGAAAAAAGAAGGTATTAGGTAAAGATTATAAAAGAGGAAAAGAAGGTATAAAACTAGCTATTAAAGATTTGGTAAACCATCCTTCTTGCAGAGAATTTATAGCTACAAAACTTTGTACATACTTAATTACTGATAAACCAACAAAAGAAATGATTACTCCAATTATAAAAGCCTGGGAGCAATTTGATGGACATCTGCCTGAAGTTCATAAGGCTGCTATTAAAGTTGCGTTTGAATACAATGATAAATATGAAAAATTTCAAAATCCTGAAAATTGGTGGTTGCAAACAATCAATATGTCAGGTGCTACATATGCATATCCTATTCCAGAAAAGAAAATTGATAAATTTGAATTAGGTTATCTTGTAAGTCAAGAATTAAGAGAACCTGACTGGTTGCTAGAAAGCATAGGATATCATCCGTATAGATCAAAACAACCTAATGGATATTCAGATTTATCAAGTGACTGGATGTCTACTGAATTAATAATTAGAAGATTAATGTATGCCAAAAAAGCATTCCATAAATATAAAATAAAGGATCAAATAGATGATACTATTCACGAAAAAATCATCCGTACAAATTTCGATAATCCTGATAAAATTCTTAAAATAGTATCAAGAGCTAAAAGCAATGAAGAAAAACATATGATTTTATTTAATCTACCCGAGGTATTAAGAGCATGAAGATATCAAGAAGAGATTTTTTAAAAGGTTCTGCTACAACTTTATTTTTGGCAGGATTTAACCTTCCAGCCTTAGCAGCTGCTTCAAAGAAAAAAAACTTAGTAGTTATTATGTTGCGTGGAGGAATGGATGGTCTTTGTGCAGTTCCAGTAATTGGAGATAAAAATTTTGAAAAGAGAAGAAAAAATATTCTAATTGAAAATACAATTAAACTTAATTCTGATTTTGCATTACACCCACGATTAAAAGGATTTAATGAGTGTTGGAAAGAGAACACAGGATCAATAATTCATGCAACCAGCATTCCCTATACACAAAGATCACATTTTGAAGGTCAAAATTTAATGGAGACTGGAGGAAGAGTTGCTTACCAAGAAAAAACAGGATGGGTTGGTAGAGCTATGAAACTTGCAAAACTTCAAGGCGATGGACTGGCACTTTCACTACCAATGCCATTGTTACTAAGAGGNGTNCCAAAAAATAACAATTATTTTCCAGCTAGTGGAAGTCTACCACGAAAAGAAACTTTNGATCTTTTAAGATCAGTTTATGCTGAGAGTTCAGAAGATGAACTTTTAGAGATGATGGATTTTATCAAAAAAAGAAAAGATGAGCAAATGATGAGTGGTACAACGGGTCACGGTAAAAGAAAAAATAAAAATCTTGCAAAACAAGCAGCAGTTTATTTAAGAAAAGCTGATGGCCCAAGAGTTGCTGTTTTTGAAGTTAATGGATTTGATACTCATGCCGCACAAGGTGGAGTAGATGGTACCCATACAAAATGTTTAGTTGAAATGGATGATATTATTAAGAATTTAAAAGAAAATCTTAAAGAAGCTTATAATGATACAATAATTCTAACAGTGACTGAGTTTGGCAGAACAATCAAACAAAATGGTGGAAATGGAACTGAGCATGGCTACGGAACTGCAATATTTATGGCAGGGGGTTTGTTAAAGAAAAGTCAAGTTTATACTGATTGGCCAGGGTTAAAGAGAAAAGAAATGCATGAAGGTAGAGATCTTAATGCAACGATTGATGCTAGATCTGTTTATGCTTCAGCAATGTCGAGTGTGTTTGATTTAGATTTTAAACGTATCCAAAAAGATGTTTTTTGGGGTGAAGATTTACAAAATTTATCTGATAAACTTTTTAAAGTTTAATTAATTCTGATTGTTGTTAGAGGTTAAAAAATTAACCTTTACCGTGCCATGGAATAGTTTTGTCAATTATTTTTCTT
>JGI26249J51723_1000683_pt1 | contig 11439 bp, 9 predicted proteins | sample SaaInlV_135m_DNA_FD_51723 | JGI IMG/M metagenome (IMG submission 51723) | reverse complement strand
GTTATTCTGAGGCCTCCACGACCAAAATCTCCCTCAGCCATTCCGCGACTACCAATGACACAAAAACGTCTCTGCTCATCAGGCACATTGATGCTTGTATGGAAAGAAAAGGTAACCTGATTTGGATATTCAATTAATGCATTTTGATGATCAATAATATCAGCATCACTAGTAAATGGATTATCAACATTTTCCCAATAGGAGAGTTTTTTTTGATAGACATTGTCATATTTATTATCTGACGGGGCCTCAGAAGGAATGAAATTATTTCTTCCTCCAAAACTGACCACCCTTAATGGTCTCTCACCAACAATACTGTTATATAGATCAATGTCGTGACAACATTTTTCTAACATGAATCCGCCAGAGTACTTTTCTAACCTTCTCCAATCTCTCATAAAAAAGGATCCATGGAAAGGCGCAATATGCTCATTTGCTTCAAGAGAAGTGATACTGCCTAAGGTTCCTGCATCAAGGACTCGCCTCATTTCTCTCATATGAGTGGAGTAGCGTAAAACAAGCCCAACAATAAGTTTATTTTCACCAAATTTTTTAATTAGCTTGGCGAGCTCAAAACTATCTTCTTTACTCGTTACTATCGGTTTTTCTGAAAAAACCTGAAGCCCTGCCTCAAGTCCTAACTTAATATGCTCTAAATGAAGGTGATTTGGTGAAGCAACCCAAAGCAAATCAAGTTCACTTTCACTAATCATATTCGCAAGGCTTTCAAATTGTTTTAATTGACTTGCATGTTCCTCTATTATTGATAACCCGCAAGGATCTGGATCAACATAACCAACTAACTCAAGCTCGGGCATTTCTTTCTGAATCATCTTTAGAACATTTCCAGCTCTGAGCCCTAAGCCAACAATACCAGTTCGCATAATTTACTCCTTGTCTTTGTAATTAGCTTTTTAAAAGAGAATGACCGGATGAATCAAAAGCGTGGCATTTAAGAGGTTCTAAAGCTAGGTTGACAGTATCACCTGGTTTAACAACTGAGTCGCTTGGTAAAACAGCACAAAAATTACTATTGCCCAAAACAGAACCATAAAGGATTACTGTTGCTCCAATATGCTCAACAACATCTACAGTCATTGGAATTCCTCCTTTTTTTGAAGAAACAATCAAGTCTTCTGGCCTGATTCCAATATCTACTTCGTCACCTGTTTTTATGTTTGAAACATCAACAGCTAGTTCCAAAGATAGTTCACCAATATTTGCAGTTAGCTTCTGATTTTTAATATCTATGTCACTTGTTTTAAGGAAATTCATATTTGGCTGGCCAATAAACCCTGCTACAAACTTTGTTTTAGGGTTGTGGTATAAGTCCATTGGTGAGCCAACCTGCTCAATAACCCCATCTCGCAATACGACAATCTTGTCAGCCATTGTCATAGCTTCAATTTGATCATGCGTAACGTATATCATAGTCGTTGCTAAATTTTGATGAAGCTTTGCTAGCTCAACTCTCATATCTCCTCTAAGAGCTGCGTCTAAATTAGACAAAGGCTCGTCAAAAAGAAATACTTTAGGGTCTCTTACAATCGAGCGACCAATAGCAACCCTCTGGCGCTGACCTCCTGATAGTTGTCCTGGTTTAAAATCTAAACGATCTCTTAACTGCAAAATATCAGCAGCTTTAAATACCTTTTCTTCAAGCTCTTTCTCATTAACTTTTGCAACTCTGAGTGGAAAGGCTATATTCTCAAACACTGAAAGNTGAGGATAGAGAGCATAAGATTGAAAGACCATNGAAATCCCTCTTTCAACTGGAGGGGCATTAGAAACATCTTTATCATCAATAATNACNCCGCCTGTTGTAGCTTCCTCTAAGCCTGAAATGATTCTTAATAATGTTGTTTTTCCACAGCCCGATGGGCCAACAAAAACAACAAATTCTTTATCATTTATTTCTAGGTTAATATCAAATAAAACTTCTGTTTCACCAAAACTTTTATAAATATTTTCGAGTTTTACTGTTGCCATTCTTTCTTCCTTAAAAAGAGCGCAAACTTAGTGCGCATTTAAATTTTCTACTTGTAGTTAAAGCAAGCTTCAAAAAGATGCTTTGAGGAAAGTCTCTTTTTGAGGTATGCCTTTTAAAAATTCAGGGGTAACAATGTGTTACCCCTGAAATAGTCAATTAATTGACTTAATTACCTTCAGCTAAAATTTCAGCAGCTTCTGCAACTAGATCAGCAGCAGAACCTTCACCCAAAATCATGCCTTGGATAGCACCATTGATACCAGCTTGCAATGCTTTAAAGTCTTCAAACATTGGCTCTGGACCACCACTACCAATTGGCGCAACAAATGTCTGCCAGTAGTCGGTAGTATAGTAAACATCATCCATCATTTTTTCATACTGCATGATTGGTGTTAAACCCCAGCTCTTATCTAGGTCGTACTGAGCTTCACCAGATGAAAGCATTGAAGCTAGCTCCATTGCTAGATCTTCATTAGCTGAACCTTTAAATACTGCAATAGAGTCAGTAATTAAAAGTGTTCCGCTCTCACCACTTGGGCCTGCAGGAATTGGAACAACAATTTCAGAAATATTATCGTTATGCTGTCCAGCACCCCATGGTCCATTGATATACATACCAATTTGTCCATCGTTATAAAGCTGAGTCAACTGAGAACGCTCATATCCCATAGGTCCTTCCTGAGCAACACCCGCTAACTTACCATAAAACTCAAGAGTTTCGATAGTCTCGGGACTATTAAAAGTGATTTCACCAGTTGCTGCATCATTTACAGAACCGCCATTACTATATAAGTAATTTAAGAATTGGTGCATAGTGTTATCAAAGTCCTTTCCAGTTACGCCAACACCCGCAGCCGAAGTATTATCATTGATAGCTTTAGCCATGTTGTACATTCCTGTCCAAGTTTTAGGTGCGACACAAGCCATACCTGCTTCTTCAACTAGACCACAGTTAATAAATAAAGCCTTGGTTGAAAACGCATGAGGGAAGCCCCAAGTTTTTCCGCCATCACTTACAGTATTAAGAATACCTGGCTGATACATGCCTTGTTGCTCATCAGAAATATTAACTGGAACAATCAGACCACTACGAGCTAGTTGCTTAAGAGTACGTGAACCCATATAAGCCAAACCTACTGGATCACCAGCAGCAGCTAGTGTCATTGATTTGTCTTGGCATGTTCCCCAAGGAACTGCTTCAGCATTCACTGTAACACCTGAGTATTTCGCTTCAAAAGCAGAAATTACTACTTGATCAGCTTCACGGATTTCACCGCCGCACATAATCATGTGTACTTCTTCAGCCTGCACTGGAGCCATTAAACCGGCACCCATTACAGCTAAGAAGAGTGCTTTTTGTATATTTTTCATTTACTTCTCCTTTTCTATTTACATCAAGTTACTAGAAATTAAAAAAAATCTAATAACACTTTATGTGAGACTCTTACCTCTCACTCCTTTACTGCCCCTGCTGTTAATCCTGATATGAGATGTTTCTGCATAAACAGGAAAATTAATAGCACGGGCAGAATTCCAATAAGGCTTGCTGCCATCATTTCATTCCAGAGCACTGTCTGGTATCCAACAAATTCAAATATGCCAGCTGGAAGTGGCATGTAATCTCTATTTTGGTTAAAAGTAATTGCAAATAAAAACTGTTGTGCATAGGCACCAATAAACATTGCAACACTAACAACAATTAGACCAGGAACTGCAAGAGGTAGGATAACACGTCTTAATGTGTAAAGTCGAGATGCCCCATCAACAAATGCAGCCTCTTCCAGTTCGTATGGAATCTTTTCTAAAAAAGACTTAAGTAGCCATATTCCCGTTGGTATAAGGAAAGCCACACCAGGAATAATCATAGCCCAATATGTATTNAGCAAACCATAAGATCGTAATAATTTATACAGAGGTATTAAAAGAACAGCCCCTGAAAACATATTCACTGCTAAAAATAATGTAAGGCTAGTTGTTTTGCCTCGAAAGTCAAAGCGGGCATAAGCATAAGCAGCAGGAATAATGAAGCACATTGATAAAAGAGTAACAGCTGTTGCTATAAATACGCTATTAAATATATAGCGAGGCAACTGAGGAACTGTAACCCACATATCTCTATAGGCTTGAAAACTCATAGTATCTGACCAGAATCGACTCATAAAGTCGAGAAAACCCATTGTTTCACCAACCTCTAATTCTGGACGACTAAACAAATGAGTTATGGGTCTGAGTGATGCTACAAACATTTCAACAAAAGGCAATAACATAAATAATATGAACAGCCCAAGGGATGAATAAATGCCTATTTTATGAAGCAATGAATATTTATCCATCATTTTTGAACCCCACTATATCCATACTTTTTACTCAGTCTTCCAAGCACAGTTAAATATATTACTGAGAATACCCCTAGAATCAAAACAACAAGAACTGCTCTAGTTGCGCCAGCACCAAACTTATAACTAAAGATTGCTGTTTTGAAGGTGTCAATAATTAATGTAGTAGTTGCACCACGAGGTCCACCTTCTGTCAAAATCCAAATAATTTCAAATGAGTTGAACGTCCAGATTGCAGATAACAAAGCCATAGAGATAATAGTAGGCATAATTTGGGGCAAAGTGATTCTTCTAAAACGATACCACCTTGATGCACCATCAACATAAGCAGCCTCATATAAATCTTTTGGAACGCCTTGCATTGCCGCCAAAAAGAATAAGGTTACCATTGGCGTTCCAATCCAAACATCTGTGACAACTGCTGAGTAAAAAGCACTCTGCTTGTAAGCCAAGAAACTAAATGGTCCATTGGTAATCCCAACCATTTCTGCAAAGTTTGAGAGCAATCCAAAATGACCATTATAAAGCCACAACCACCCAAAACAGCCAATAGCAATAGGGACAATCCATGGCGGCATTACTAAAGCGCGCATAAGACCTCGGCCTCTTATATTACTTGCTAAAAGTGTTGCACCGATTAAGCCTAAAATCATTTTAAAACCAACTGAAAGGAACATCCAATAAAAGGTTCTTGTAACAATTGCAGGAAACTTACGTCCTCCTATAGCTTTTTCATAATTTTCCCAACCTACAAAATCAGCACCTCCCATCAAGGTTCCAAGGTTTGAATTAGTAAAAGACAGTCGAAAGGTTTCATATAAAGGCCAAAGTACAATCCAAAACATAACCAGTGCAGCAGGCGCAATTAATGCCCAAGCAAACATGGTTGTTGTTTGTGCCTTTGTTTTAGGTTTAAGCATTTGTATAAAATTACTCACTCGCCAGAACCTCCTCATTCTTTGCTGGATCTGACATGATATCAAATTTCTCGGCTATATAATAGTCCCATCCAATTCTATCAAACAATTCTCTAAAGCTATTTGTGGCCAAATTATGGAGATCAGTGCCTTTTCGTCTGTTTTCATTAGATGTCCAAGCACTCTCTGAAAGTCCAATAACTCTTGGACAAAGCATTGATTCCATCTCACTATCTTTTAGAATTGTTTCACACCAAAGATGCCCCTGAATACCCATAATATTAGATTCAAGTTCTGGCTCATCTTCAGGAATAATTTGCCAATCAACAGAACTCTCAAAAGGTATCACAGCTGCCCAATTTGCCCCTCGATCAGCATAGTTTCTACTTTGAGCCATATCAAAATAAATGTTCTCAGCTGGACACAAGACCACTTTATAGCCTTGTCTTGCTAGATCAAAACCAGACTCAAGATTTTGCCATGAAAATAATAATTTCTCTGACTTATCGTCATGATGATTGCCATCTTCAGCCTCCTGCCAAGAGGCAGTTTTTTTGTTATTTAACTCTACTCTTTTTGAAAGCTTATTGATAAACCATGAAGCAACATCTTTAGCACTGTTAAGATCATGCTCTTTCATTAAGTCTTGTACTTTAGGAGATTTTTCCCAAGCGCCCGGCGCTACTTCATCCCCACCCAGATGGATATATTCCCCAGGAAATAGATTACACATATCGTCTATTAAAGACTCGACAACCTTTATGGTTTCAGGCATGGCTGGATTCAACGTGTTCTCTCTATAGCCTTGAACTGAAACTTCATTACTTTTGTCTTCAGGGTCTCTCATCTCAGGGTACAAGTTAATTAGCGCCATATTATGGCCCGGCAAATCAAACTCGGGTATGACTTCAATATAGTTAGCTGAGGCCCTACTAATAATTCTATCAATATCTTCTTTGTCATAATAACCACCAGTTGCATCTGATCCAGATCCGAAAACAGGTGGTACTAATAAATTATTTCCCCTTTTTGAAGTTTCAGTAGCAGCTTCAGGATAACTATCTAATTTAAATCGAAAGGCTTCATCATCGACTCCATGCCAATGAAACTTATTCAGCTTGAAAAGACTCATTAAATCTAGTAATTTAAATAAACTGTCTACCGAGAAAAAATGCCTCACAGTATCTAAATGCTGTCCTCTCCAACTAAAACGAGGCTTATCAAAGATAGAACCACACGGGACTAGCTGATGATAATTTTGGGAAAGCTGCATCAAAGAGACAAGAGCATAATAAAAGCCTGATTCATCACCTGATACAATCTCAACATCATCACTCGTTATGGTAATTTTATAGGCAGAGTCATCAGAAAGATCCTGAAAAGTTAGCTTTAGTGATGTGGTTGCTTTCTTATTTATCTCGTTTGTTGAGTTAGATAAAAGATTGAGATTAAGTCGATTACCAAGTTCTAAAGCTGATTGATAGGCACTTGTTATTATTTCCAGATTTTCAAACGCTACATTAATCGGCGAACACAGGTTACAAACACCTGCACTTGGATTCCATGAGTAAGGGTGTGGCACCAATCTAAAAGATTCATAATTTAATTTATCTCCCGAAAAATTGGGAATTGGCGCCACGGAGGAGATTCTTTCTAGATCTAAATCTATCATTTCAAGATTGATCAGATCTCCATTATCTTTTTTTAAAAAACAGCCTTGGGGTGACCATCGATGATTCATAGGCTTGTGCCTAGACTCTTCATAGGCATATTTAAAACTCCACTGTTCACCAGGCTTTAAAATCAACTCTTCAGAATGACATAACTCTGTATAACCACCTGAACTTTTGACGACACTACAATTTTCAATCGCTTTTGAAGGTGCAAGTAAGCTAAAACAAAACCTAAAATTCTCTATCGAGTTATCAGAATTATTGCTCAAGCTTGAACAAAAGTAATTGTCTGAATTGATTGATGTAGTCATCACAAAACCAGTTGTATTCATCGTTATTTATCTTTCTCAAAATAGACTCATTGCAGCGTCTAATTAGCACTTAGTCTAGTAAAAATTGGTAATATAATGGTATTATATAACAGGTACTAAATAAAAAGCAAATAAGATTTATTGATTAGTATTTAATTAATCTCATAAAGATCATTTAATNCAATANATATGATTANTATATNGGTAATAAAGGCTTTTAAATATTTTATATTCTTGTTATTGACTTTCTTTAGACTATTAGAATATAATAATACCAATTAAATACCAATTTAACTAAAAATGCTGTTAATTTATTTAACAGCTTAATTCAATCATATGGTGAGTGCTGACAATTTAATTAACTTCTTAAGACCATCTGGTGATAGTTCTGAATCTCTATACAAACAATTATCTCGCTCACTAAATAGTGCCATTCAAGAGGGAATTTTAAAGCCTGGTGATGCGCTTATGCCAGAGAGGGATTTGGCTTCTAATTTAAAAATGTCTCGCATCACTGTCCGTAAGGCGATAGATCAGCTTGTAGAAATCGGAATGCTTATTAAGAGACAAGGTGCTGGAACAGTTGTATCTGAAAATGTTGACCTTGTTCTTCACAAAAACCTCTCCTCTTTAAATAGTTTTACCGCTGATATGAAGAAAAGAGGCCTTGAGTCCTACTCAAGAATTACTCTTAGAGAGGAAGGCAAAGCTACCGCGAAGGAAGCGTTGATAATGAACTTAAATGAAGATGACTTTGTGCATAGACTCAATCGAGTTCGATACCTAGTTAATGAGCCACTTCTTTATGAAATAGCTGTCATACCTGCGTCAATCATTTCAATAACCTCTGCCATTGACAATTCTTTATATGAACTTCTTGAATCCAAAAAAATGAACCCAGTCACTGCAAAACAAAATATTCACGCGATTATTGCAGATGATAATTTAGCTGATAAGCTTGAAGTCAATCCTGGAAGTGCTATTTTATTTGTTGAAAGAAAGGGTAAAGATGCCAATGGTCGAGTGGTCGAATATACCCAATCCTACTATCGTGGTGATCGCTATGATTATGTGGTCGAATTAGGATGAAACAAGCAATCACAGGCTCGAAGCTTTTCAACGGTATAGATTTTATTGAGCATAAAGCACTCCTCATTGATGATCAACATATTGCTGGAATTGTAAATGAAGATGCTATACCCACTGACTTCCAAGTCAAAAAACTAGAGGGGGGCATCTTGTCTCCAGGCTTTATTGATCTTCAAGTTAATGGAGGTGGTGGAAAGTTATTTAATAACTCTCCAGACAAGGAAAGCCTTAATACAATAATATCTGCACATCAATATTTTGGCACTACAAGTATTATGCCAACAGTCATCAGTGACTCGTTAAATATTTTGCAAAAATGCACTGACACTATCTCTAACGAGATTGATAATAATCACTCACTACTTGGCATTCACATTGAGGGGCCATTTTTCAATGTAAAGTATAGAGGGGTCCACCAAAAACAATATATTAATACCATTAATGCTTCATATTTAAATCTATTTGAGACACTCAATAAGTTTCCAGTCATGCTTACGCTTGCTCCCGAATGTATATCGATCAAGCAGCTTAAACATCTTAAGTCTTTAGGTTTTAAAATTCTGGCAGGTCACACCGACGCAAACTACGATCAGCTCGAAGAAGCGGTTAAATATGGCTTAGATGGCTTCACTCATCTCTTTAATGCAATGGGCCAAATCTCAGCACGGGAGCCAGGTGTTGTCGGATCTGCATTTGATTTTGATGAAACATCCGCAAGTATTATTGTTGATTTACACCATGTACATCCTTCTTTAATTAATCTCTCGTTCAAACAAAAACCAAAAGGAAAACTCTTTTTTGTCTCAGATTCTATGGCAACCATTAATCATGGGGAGCCCTCATTTGAGCTTTATGATGAAGTGGTTAGTGAGTCAAATGGACGCATTATTAATTCAGAAGGTAAACTTGCAGGCTCATCCATTACTCAAATTGATGCCATTAAAAATGCTTATCAAAAATGCAGCATTCCCCTCGAAAGTGCAATCTCTATGGCAACACTTTATCCAGCAGAATATTTAGGTGTGTCTGACTATATTGGCCAGTTAAAAAAAGGGTACCGAGCAGATCTTGCTCATTTTGACTCAAACTTTCATGTACAAAATGTTTGGCTCGCAGGAAAGCAAATAAAAGAGGATCCGCAATGAGAGTAGTAATACTTCCAACTGAAAAAGAGGCGAGTGATTTTGCAGCGGACTTTATTGAAAAATTTATAACTGAAAAAAATGATTCAGTTCTTGGACTGGCCACAGGAAGTTCAGTTTTATTAACCTATGATGCAATCATTGATAAATATAATGAAGGAAATCTAAGTTTTAAAAATGTCATTTCTTTCAACTTAGATGAGTATGTCGGACTAGAGCCTAATCATAAGCAAAGCTACAGGCATTACATGAGTGAAAAACTATTCAGTCATATTGATATTAATGAAAATAATATTCATATACCTGAATGCCTAGATGGAGATTTTGAATCGACATGTGAAAATTATGAGTCCAAAATAAAAAGTCATGGTGGTATTGATCTCCAGCTTTTAGGGGTTGGGTCTAACGGTCATATTGGCTTCAATGAACCAACTTCAAGCCTTAACTCTAGAACTAGAGTAAAAACACTCACTAAAAATACAATTGCAAATAATGCGCGCTTCTTTGATGCTTCAGAGCCGCAGCCTTCCATTGCAATTACGATGGGAATAGGAAGTATTATGGATGCGAAAAATATCTTACTACTTGGGCTTGGTCAGCATAAGAGTAAAGCAGTCGCTGATCTAGTTGAGGGTCCATTATCATCTTTTTGCCCAGGTAGTGTTCTTCAATATCATGAAAACGCTATCATTGTTCTTGATGAGCTTGCTGCATCAAATCTTAAGCTCTATGATTATTACGTTCATAGTGAAAAAATGAATGTAGAATATATGGCATAAACCAAGTTCTTTATAGGTTAATGAGGAGCATCAAATGAGTCTAATTTTTAAACAATTATTTGAAAGGGAGAGCTGTACCTATACCTACCTTATTGCAGATAGTTTGACCAAAGAGGCTGCCATTATTGATGCTGTGGATATTATGATTGAGAGGGATACTGCCTTATTGAAAGAACTTGAACTTGACCTAAAATTCATTATTGAGACGCATATTCATGCTGATCATATAACTAGTGCTTGTCCACTTAAAAAATACTATCCCAATGCAAGAATCGTATTAGGAATGGAAAATATTGATGCAGAAGCCTGCGCAGATATTATGGTAAGTGAAGGACATCTTCTTCCAATTGGTTCATATGAAATAAAGGCAATTGAAACACCTGGACACACTATAGGCTGCATGTCATATATTGTAGAGGATAAAGTTTTAACAGGAGATGCACTTTTTATCAGAAGCACAGGGCGCTGTGATTTCCAAGGAGGCTCAGCAGAAACGTTATATGAATCTATTCATAAACTCTACAAGCTAGCTGACAACACTGAAGTCTATCCAGCACATGACTATAACGGCCTATCTGTGAGCACAATCGGTGAAGAGAAAAAATTTAATACGATGATCAAAGACTCTTATGATCAAGATAGATTTATTCAAAATGTAAATAATTTAGATCTATCACTTCCAAAAAAAATTAAAGTAGCTGTTCCAGCAAATCAGAGCTGTGGTCTAGTCCCAGAAGCAGCTTTAGTCTAGAAGAAACTCATTTTTTTTTCTGTTTTAATGAGTGGAAGCTGCTGCCTTGAAAATGTTTGCTTAAGAACAACAGTGGACTCAATGCTAGAAACACAACGCAAATTTCCAAATGATTGCTTAATAAAACTCTCATAACTTAACAGGTCATTAGATATAATCTTAAGAAGATAATCGTGAGAGCCTGAAATAACTGAGCACTCAAGCACTTCGGGAAAGTCTTTTACAGCACCTTCAAACATATCAGCATTATCGTTAGAGTTTTCAGTGAGCCTTACAAAAACATAAACAATAGCATTAAAGCCTAAACTATCTGCACTTAAATTAGCACTATAGCCACTGATTACCCCAGAATTTTCAAGTTTTTTGACTCGCCTGAGGCAGGGCGTGTCAGACATATTGAGTTTAATAGCTAACTCTGAAATTGGAATTCTTCCATTCTTCTGTAGTATTG
>JGI26249J51723_1000670_pt1 | contig 11649 bp, 8 predicted proteins | sample SaaInlV_135m_DNA_FD_51723 | JGI IMG/M metagenome (IMG submission 51723) | reverse complement strand
GCTCATGAAATCAATCAAAATGGCGCCCAGGCGATGGTATTTTCTGGTGACCTTTTAGATAAGAGGTATTGTGACAATCTTGCAAATGAAGTTCAAAAAAAACTAGGTAGCATTGATATACTCATCAATAATGCTGGCTTTATGAGACGTGGTGATATTACTCAGACTTCTGATGAAGATTATGAGCTATCAATGAAGATAAATGTTGAGGCCCCTTTTAGACTAATCAGAGCCGCAATTCCCTTGATGGCTACAGCTGGAGGCGGCTCTATTGTGAATGTATCGTCATGCTGGGGAATAAACCCTGGGCCAAATCATCTTATTTACTGCACAACGAAAGCGGCGTTAGCAGCGATGACCAAATGCCTTGGCAGAGATCATGCTCATCAAAATATTCGAATCAATGCAGTATGCCCAAATGAAGTCGATACGCCAATGCTCAGGACCGGTTTTGAAATCAGAGGTTTAAATCCTGATGATGCTATTGAAAAATTAAATCAATCTGTTCCAATTGGTCATGTAGCTGAAGCAGACGAGATTGCTGATGTGGTTACTTTTTTAAGTTCAAATGAAGCTCGATATATTTGTGGATCCTTAGTGGAGGTCAATGGTGGAAAAGCGGTTTACTAATAAAATTGTTGTTGTGACTGGAGCCACTAAAGGGATTGGCTTATCCTGTGCACAGCGTTTTCAAGAAGAAGGGGCAACGGTTTGTGCCATTCAAAGAGGAAACTCAAAATTATTCGATTCTTTTGAGTTTGATTTAAGCAAAGAACAAGAGTGCTCCAAAAGTATTAATGAAATTATTGAAAAGTATGGTCACATTGATGTTTTAATTAACAATGCTGGGGTCATGAAAGAATCTTCGATACTAGAAACATCACTTGAAGACTGGAATCAAACATTATCGGTTAATCTCACAGCGCCTTTTCTATTAGCTAAATTTTGTATGCCTTTTCTCATCGAATCTAAAGGTTGTATAGTCAATATTGGTTCGATTGAAGGAATAGGTGCTAACCCAAATCATGCTGCATATTGTTCTAGCAAGGCTGGACTTCACGGACTAACAAGAGCCATCGCAGTTGATCATGGAAAGAATGGAGTAAGGTGTAATGCTGTTGCTCCGGGATGGATAGATACAGAGCTGAACAAAGACTTTATCAATTCAATGCCAGATTCGGAGCATTTTAGAAAAAATATTGGAAGTATCCACCCACTTAATAGAACAGGTAAAACGGAAGAAGTTGCCTCTCTAGTTTCTTGGCTTGCATCATCAGAATCAAGTTTTGTGACTGGACAGGTATATACTATTGATGGGGGAAGAATGGCAAAAATTAGCTTGCCAAACCCTTAGGAGAACATATGAAGTTTGAAGGAATTTACACACCAGTACTGACCCCGTATGACGATAAGCATAAAATTAACTTTGATGCCATTGAGCCAATTATAGAGGACCTAATTAGTAGTGGCGTCCATGGCATAGTCGTTGCAGGAACAACTGGCGAATACTATGCTCAAGATACTAAAGAGCGCCTTCAGGTGATGAAGACTAGTAAGGACATCATCAATAATAGAGTGCCTTGCATTGTTGGCACAGGAGCCATTCGAACTGAAGAGTCAGTCTTCTTTGCAGAGGAGGCAGCCAAAATAGGAGTGGACGGAATATTAATAGCAACGCCTCCATACGCACTCCCCACAGAAAGAGAAAATGCGCTGCATGCGCTAGCAATTGACCGGGCAGCCAACCTTCCAATTATGCTTTATAACTATCCTGGAAGGATGGGCTCAATGATGGGTGAGGAATACCTGGATAGGGTGGGCAGGTCATCTAACTTTTGTGCAATAAAAGAAAGTAGTGGAGATATTAATAGACTTCACTTATTAGCAAGAGATTATCCTCACATTCAGCTTTGCTGCGGAATGGATGATCAGGCTTTAGAGTTCTTTGCTTGGGGAGCGAGTGGCTGGGTATGTGCTGGCTCTAACTTTGCCCCTGAAGTTCATGTTGCTCTATACGAGGCGTGCAGAATTGAAGGTGACTTTGATAAGGGCAGAAGAATTATGTCAGCAATGATGCCTTTGATGAGAGTCCTAGAGCAAGGGGGGAAATTTATCCAATGTATAAAACACGGCTCAACCATGAGAGGACTCCCAGTAGGACCTCCAAGAAAACCATTACAAAAACTTAATAAGGACGATAAACGTCAACTAGAACAAGTCATACGCGTCATGAATCAAACTGTCAATCAAATCAAACAGGAGGGTAGTTAAATGTCAGATCTTCTAACCCATGAGGAATATAGTGCAATTGCAAATTCACTTAACTTCCCGACTAATGCTTTCATCAATGGTCAATTTCAATCATCTAAATCGGGGAAAACTTTTGAAACAATTAACCCTGCTACTGGAAAAGTGATTGCTAAAGTTGCCGCATGCAATGCAGATGATGTGGATCGTGCTGTTGTCAAAGCAAGGGAAGCATTTGACCAAGGTCACTGGTCAAAACTCCACCCAAGTGAAAGAAAAAAAGTACTCATCAAATTATCTAAACTTATCAAAAGAAATTTAAATGAGCTGGCTGTGATGGAGAGTGTTGACTCAGGGAAGCCCGTTCGTGATTGTGCAACGATTGACCTTCCAGAAACGATTGACTGTTTGCTTTGGCATGCTGAAGCAATTGACAAGGTTTATGATCAAACTGCGCCAGCAGGGGAAGACGCTTTGTCCGTTATCGTTCGTGAACCAGTTGGCGTTGTTGGTTGCGTATTACCATGGAACTTTCCGCTACTCATGATGGCCTGGAAAATAGCGCCCGCTCTTGCTACAGGCAACTCTGTCATCGTCAAGCCCGCAGAACAAACCAGCTTAACAGCCCTTAGACTGGCTGAATTAGCCATCGACGCAGGACTCCCAAGAGGCGTCCTCAATGTCATACCGGGGATGGGGCCAGATGTTGGGGAACCGATCGGCCTTCACACAGACATTGATATGGTTTCATTTACTGGGTCAACAGAGACTGGTAGGCGTTTTCTGCGCTATTCAGCAGACTCAAATCTGAAAAAGATTGTTCTTGAGTGTGGCGGAAAAAATCCAGCAATCGTTTTGGATGATGCTGAAGATTTAGACCTAGTTGCAGAGCACATTGTGAATGCTTCTTTTTGGAATATGGGAGAAAACTGCTCAGCAAACTCAAGGCTCATTGTTCAAGAAAACATAAAAGGTGCGTTGTTAGAAAAGATTCTTGCTCATCTCAGAGATTGGAAGACAGGGGACCCCCTCGACCCCTCAAATTATCTTGGCTCTTTGGTGGATGATGAACACTTTAAAAAGGTTTGTAGCTATCTCAAACAGGACAATATCTTAGTTGGAGGCACAACTAAAAAACCAAACTATGTTCTTCCCACCATTGTTGACCAGGTTGACCCTGACTCTAAAATAGCACAAGAAGAAATTTTTGGTCCCATCCTCTCTGTAATCACTGTTAAGTCATTCGACGAGGCGATTGCTGTTGCAAACAATACTGAATATGGATTGGCTGCCAGTGTCTTCACCTCAAATGGTAAAAAAGCAATTAGGGCTGCAAGAGCAATTAAGGCGGGCACAGTAACTGTCAATTGTTATGGTGAAGGAGATATGAGCACGCCATTTGGGGGTTACAAACACTCTGGCTTTGGCGGAAGGGATAACTCCATTCATGCGCATGACCAATATACTGAACTGAAAACAATATGGATTGATCTCTCAGATCGCGCTCCGGAAGAATCGGTAGATTAGTAAGGAAGAGATGAGCCAGATTAAGCTACCAAAAAACCCTGGCGATACAGGTTGGAAAGAGATCCTTCCTAAAAGAAAGGTCAACCAAAAACTTTCTGACAACATTAACGCAGACTATCTCATTATTGGCGGCGGCTTTGCTGGCCTCTCTGCGGCGAGGCGTTTAAATCAAATCGATAATAAAGCAACAATTGCTGTACTCGAAGCCTGTGAAATTGCAGAAGGCCCTGCAGGAAGAAATTCAGGTTTTATGATTGATCTTCCTCATAATCTAGCGTCTGATGATTACTTAGGAAGTCTCGAAAAAGATCGCGAGCAAACCCTTATCAATCGATCGGCTATTGAATTCGCTAAGAGTACTTCAGAAGAGTATGAAATGCCGTCTGAAGCAATACAACTTGTCGGCAAAACAAATGCCTCAGCATCAGAAAAAGGCATGAAATTCAATACTGAGTATGCAAAACATCTAGACAAAACGAGTGAAAGTTACAAGATGCTCGATGCCCGAGCAATGAAAGATCTAACTGGAATTGATTATTACATAAACGGTCTATGGACTCCTGGAACAGCGATGCTTCAGCCGGCACTTTACATCCAGTCATTGGCAGATGGCGTTACTCAAAATTCCAACGTAACCATCTATGAGAACTCACCAGTCATTGACTTAGAAGACGCTGGAAGACACGATGGACAAAAAGTTTGGAAAGCCAAANCCAACCTTGGTTCAATATCAAGTCAAAAAGTGATATTAGCGGTGAACGGCATAGTTGAGCGCTTTGGTTTTTTTCAGAACAGGTTGATGACTATTTTCACCTACTCATCTTTAACTAGAGAATTAACCTCAGATGAATCTAATATGCTAGGTGGCTCTAGTCAATGGGGATTAACTTCTGCTGATGCTATGGGATCTTCTGTGAGGCGTATATCAGGGATGGGTGGCAATAGAATTCTAGTNCGAAATNGNTGGTCATATAACCCAAGNATGGAGGCCTCAGATTCATTTATGAGTTCAGCTGCCAATAGTCACAATGAATCATTCAAAGCTCGCTTTCCAATGCTCAATAAAGTGTCTATGGAGTACTCGTGGGGAGGAAGACTTTGCCTGAGTCTTAATAATGTCTTTGCTCAGGGGGAGGTTGATGAAGGAGTCTATTCTGCGTGCTGTCAAAATGGCCTAGGAACCGCCAAAGGAACTGCNATTGGTATCATTACTGCTGAAAAAATTACTGGAACCATTAATAGTCTTGTGCCCGACTTTGTTGATGAGGAAGCACCTAAAAAACTAATGCCAAAACCTTTCATGTGGCTTGGTGTTAATAGCTATATGCGTTGGAAAGAGCTTATTGCTGGAATAGAAAAATAACTTTAGTTATTATAGCTAAGTATTGGTTCGCCCAAAATATCAAGACGCGGTGTAACTCCTAATCCAAAAGTTTTTGGGGCAGATACAAAACCGTTAACAACATCAAAATCTCCATCTGCAGTTTTGACGGTGACCATATCCCTACAATCAAGAATACATCGAAGATTTTTTTTTGGAAGTGTCTGTCCTAAATGAACAATCGCAGCAAATGCAATATCTGAACCGGTTGTATCTTGAACACTCATTGTATAGCCAGCTGCAAGACAAATATCCCTTTGTCTTCGACACTTAGTCAAACCACCATTTTTTGAGATTTTTAAGCCAATACCCTCAGCACCATCCTCAGCAACAATCTGAATAATATCTTCTTCATATAGAGCAAGCTCATCCCAAATCATTGGAACCGAAGTTCGCCTTCTAAGAGAAAGGTTTTCACGCCAAGTTGCACATGGAGCCTCCAGTACAAAATCCAATCCATATGGAAGAATATTCAACAATCTTAATGCTGATTCAACAGTCAGACCTCCATTCGCATCAACAATAAAATACTCTCCTTTTTTTCGATCTGCTAAACACGCTTCAATTCTGTTTGCATTAATATGAGGATCATCTCCAAGTTTTACCGAGTGCCCTCTATAACCTATATCTCGATGTCTTTTTACTCGCTCTCTCATATCATCTGGAGTACCAGCGTAGATTGAAGAAATTAAAGATAATGGTTCATTGGTGCTTCCACCTAACAGGTCACAAACGGGCATCTCTACTGACTTTCCAAAAATATCCCAGCAAGCAACATCTAGTGGTGTTTTTGCATGATTGTGTCCAATTAGAGCATTGTCCATTGCTTCATTGATACGATCTAAGTGTCTAGGATCTTTGCCCAATAAAATAGGAGCAATCTCTTCGATCCCCGCACGAACTCCCTTCGCATGAGCTGCAATATAATTCGAACCAAAAGGAGTNCTTTCACCCCAACCTTCAATACCTGAATCAGTTGAAANTCGAACAATTGTNGCATCAAAAACAGAGTATTCTCGCCCACCTGATAAATGATAAACACCCCCAGCATAAGGAAGATCCACTTGAAAAACGTCTATTTGATTAATCTTCATTAGGGCAAAAGAACGAGCTTACCCACATACTTTTTTGATACAAAGTCTTTTTGAGCATTAATAATATTTTTTAAAGGATAAGTCTTGGAAACCAGAGGCTTGATTTCATTTCTTTCAATATAGCCAACTAGATTTTGGAAGACTTGACGATCTTGAAATGTACAGCCAATCAATACCAAATCCTTTAAATAAAGTGTTCTAACATCGAGTTCAACTATGGGTCCTGCAATTGCACCAGCGGCGGCATATCTACCACCTTTTTTTAAAACCTCAAGCAGGTCTCCCCAGTTCTCTCCAGCTACCAAATCAATAACCACATCAATACTTTCATTTTCGATACAGTCTGTTAATTTATTTTCTCTATGAATAACCTCATTTGCACCTATTTCTCTAACCATATCTGCCTTTGCTTTGCTGGCTATAGCAACTACTTTTGCACCTCGTCTCTTTGCCAGTTGAATAGCAGCTGAGCCAACGCCGCCAGAAGCTCCAGTTATCAGAACAACTTCATTCTCTAGAACACCTGAACGTTCTAGCAAATTTTCTGCTGTCGAATATGCACATGGAATGGATGCCAGTTCTGCATTCGACCAATTGCTCTCAATCTTAATACTTTCATCACTAAAAGCGACCATATATTCTGCAAAAGCACCATCGCATTCTGAGCCCATCGTCCAGCATTCATAAGGTCTATAATCCACCGCATATTGCTGCATTGTTCGAACCAGAACCCGCTCACCAATTCTACCAATATCGACATCGTCTCCAACAGCAACTATTTCACCATAGCAGTCAGCTCCTTGAATAATTGGGAAATCTAAAGGCTCACCTGACCAGCTTCCGTCATCACCTTTTCCTTTAGACTCTTGTGCATTGGTTTCACCTTTGACTGACTTGGAATACCAGGCAGTTCGAGTATTTATGTCTGTATTATTAATACCTGCACCTAAAACTTTAATCAATACTTGATCGAAATTTGGCTGTGGAACTTTTACATCATTGCTAAATTCCAGTACTTCATACCCGCCATGGCCAGTTGTTAACACTGCGCTCATTTTTTTTGGGATAGTGCTCATGTTAATTAAAGGAGCAAGTCTGATTCAAATGGATAACTTGTTAACAATTCATGACCATTCTCAGTAATTAAAACTTGCTCTTCAAGTTTAACGCCAGGCCCTCCACTAAACCTGCCAACATAGGTTTCGACACACATCACCATACCAGGCTTTAAGATTCCGTCAAAACTGTTCTCATTTAACTCCCAGCTAAAAGGTATAGCAGGAAATTCATCGCACAAACCCACACCATGGAAAAGGACTGAGTAATGACGAAACTCATCCTTTGAGTACTCCTTAGAATTAAGTGTTAACTCTTTAAAAGTTGTACCTGGTTTTAACAACTCCATATTGTTTTGAATTTGTTCATAACCCATAGTATAGATTTCTTTTTGCACATCAGTCGGCTTCTCATCGCCACACAACCAGGTTCGAGACATGTCGGTGCAGTAACCATAGGAACCAACCAGATCGGTATCAAACCCCATTAGTTCCCCACTTAATATAGGTCGCGACGAGCACTCTTGATACCATGGATTTGCTCTGGGTCCTGAGGCGAGGAGTCTCGTTTCAATCCATTCAGCTCCTCTTGAAACGGCCTCCATTTGGAAACGACTCCAAAGCTCCTGCTCTGATATCCCGGGTTTAAAATGATTTCGCATCAACTCGATAGATCTCTCACATGCAAAGATAGAGCGCCTCATAGCCATCATCTCATCGTCTGACTTAATGAGTCTTGCAAGCTCCATAACTTCTTCACCATTAGCAAGTTTAAGACCGCGTGACTGGAGTTCATGAATGCCTTCAGGTGCACAATGATCAAGAGCTAACCTATCGTTTCCCTTGCCATATTCTTTAACTAAATCCACAATCTCTGATGCCCATATCTTGGCTTTCTCTTTACTCTTATCGCCAGCGGTAAAGTATAAATACGTGACGGCATGCCTCACTTCAGTTATTAATGGATTGTGGTTTGATAGAAATTCATGAGCATCAAACTCAAAAATAATAACTGGTCCTTCTGTCATAACAAGTGCATAACGAGCAGCATTATGAGAAGTCCATAAAGACATATTTGTACTGTCTGTTGCATAACGAATATTTAATGGGTCGTAGAGTAAAATGCCAGCACAGTCAAATTCAACGAGTTTTTCTCGAACTCTATTGAGTCGGTACTCCCTGATTTTTGTCATGTCTGGACTTGACAAACCAGCCTCCAGCCATTCTGACTCAGCTAGCTCTCCAGGTCCCAATGCATGCTTATTCAGACTATAGATATCTTCTTCACCTAGGTGAGAGCCTATTTTTGCATGATGTCTTTTAGCTGCTGTAAAACTCATTTAATAATCCTAGATGATTAACGCATTTTAGATCCAGATGGATCATAAAGAGGCTCCATTACAATAGATGCCTTACAGAACTGACCTAATATCTCTACTTCAAGCTGTGCATTGGAGTCAATTAACTCGACTGGAAGATAGGTCATCGCAAGAGATTTTTTAACTGAATGTCCGTAGCCACCTGAAGTAATATAAGAAACACACTCTTCATTGTGCATGACGGCCTCGTCACCGCTAACATCGGTTTCAGTATCTATTTGTATGACAGAAAGCTTTTTGTTTGGGCCATTCTTTTTCTCAATTAGGGCTGCTTTTTTGCCTATAAAGTCTTTGTCCCAATCCACAAAAAAATCAAGGCCGGACTCCATTATTGTAAAGTCTGGTCTGAAGTCCATGGTCCACGCTCCCCAACTTTTCTCTAGCCTCATTGACATCAATGCTCGACCGCCAAACCACTTAAGATCTAAATCTTCTCCAGCTTCTTCTATTGCCTCAAATAGTTTGAGTTGGTATTGGGGCGCGACATAAATCTCGTATCCAAGCTCGCCTGTAAATGAAATTCTTACGCAGAGCGCTGGCACCCCGCCTATAAATGTATCTCTAATATCTCTAAATTTAAATGCCTCTGAACTGACATCTTCTCGAGTAAGTCTTGCTAATAATTCCCCGGATTTTGGACCCGATATTGCAATGCCGTGAAAATCATCAGTCATGTTTTTATAGTCAATATCTTGAACGCCCTCGAGATGCATTTCAAACCAGCGAAGATGCATATTTTGGGCAACGCTAGAGCCAAATAAATAATAAGTTTCTTCGTCAATACAGGCCACTGTAAGATCACCGTTCAGCTTGCCACTCTCCAAGAGCATTGGCGTTAGATTAACTCTTCCAGGACTTGGAATCCTACCTGCAAGGACCTTATTCAAAAATGCCTTAGCCCCCTTACCCGTAAACTTATGGTTTGCAAAGCTGGCCACCTCACTTGCTCCAACAGATGCTCTTACAGCTTCGACCTCCTTAGCTACATACTCATGAGACCTTGACCTATGGAAAGTTGGNTCTTCATAAGCATCCTCTGGGGAGTTGGCAAACCAAAGTGCATTTTCAAGTCCAAAAGTATCTTGCCATACAGCNCCTTTTTGCGTTAAACGATCATAGATTGATGTTGTTTTCTGAAGCCTTCCTTTAGGTAATGTTTCGTTAGGGAAGGTCATCACAAAGCGGCGTTCATAATTTTCTGAGGACTTAATTACGCCCCACTCAGGCGTTGCAAAATCTCCAAAGCGTGCAATATCCATAGCCCAAACATCGACAGATGGCTCACCTTCAATCATCCATTCAGCCAATGTTTTACCAACGCCACCTGCTTGGCAAAAGCCCGCCATGACGCCAACAGCTGTCCAGTAGTTTTTCATACCTGGGACAGGGCCAATCATTGGATTCCCGTCAGGAGAGAAAACAAATGGGCCATTAATGATATTCTTTATGCCTGCGGTTCCTAGTGCTGGAATTCGCTCAAAAGCGAGTTCTAATCGATCTGCAATTCGATCTAAATCTGGCTCAAGTAAGTCATGTCCAAACGTTTGCGGCGTTCCATCCAGAGACCATGGAGTTGAACGAGGCTCATACGTTCCCAATAACATGCCAGTACTTTCTTGACGCAAATAAATATTTGCTTCAAAGTCGATACAATGCGGCAAGCGACGACCGTCAGCCAAATTAGCAATTTGTTCTATTTCTTCGGTAATTAAATAGTGATGCTCCATTGGAACTACGGGCAAATGAATCCCAGACATGCGACCCAGCTCTCTCGCCCAAAGACCGCCCGCATTAACTATATGCTCAGCATGAATACTTCCTTTTTCGGTTACAACATCCCACGAACCGTCTGATCTTTGGTTAGTCTCTAGCACCGGGGTGTGCGTATAAAACTCTGCACCATGAACGCGCGCTGATTTCGCATAAGCGTAGACGACTCCAGAGGGGTCAAGATCACCATCAGTTGGATCCCAAAGAGCAGCAACGTAATGATCAGGGTCAATTAATGGATGCTTTTCTATTACCTCGTCGATAGACACAAATTCTTGATCTAATCCTATCGATCTAGCTTTTGAGCGCTCTCGCTTTAGGTAGTCGTGCCAATTCTGATTAGAGGCTAAGTAGTAGCCTCCTGTCATATGCATACTGATTGAATGACCAGAAGTCTCTTCAATTTCCTTATATAAACTGATTGTGTAGTCTTGAAGTTTGGAGACATTGGGGTCTGAACTAAGCGTATGAAATGAACCCGCTGCATGCCAACTTGAGCCTGAAGTTAACTCATTTCGCTCTAATAAAACAACATCCTTCCAGCCCATTTTTGCAAGGTGAAAAAGAATCGAGCAGCCAACAACGCCGCCTCCAATTACAACAACTCTTGCCTGATCTTTCATAGTAAATCCATATTATAAAAATTAAATGTTAATTCAAAAAAACAGCTAAACTCAAGTGAAAAAAATTTGTCATTAAATATTGAAAAAATTTAGCTCTTAAAGAGGTGGTGCTCCACCTTCAGATACTCTTTTCTCTACAAATTCTTTAAGCTCCTCTTCCACTTCAGGAGCAAGTTTGGGCTCTTTATAGTCATCCAAGAGTTGTTTCCAAATTGTATTTGCTCTCTGAGTTGCTGTTATTGACCCTGCATCTCTCCAGGACTCAAAGTTCCTCCAATCCGATAACAGCGGATTGTAGTGCTCTGTTTCGTATCGCTCCAAGGTTTGATGAGCTGCAAAAAAATGACCTGCAGGCCCAACTTCCTCTATTGCCTCAACCCCAAGAGTATCTTTATTAACCTTTGAAGGCATTAAAAAGGCCTCCATCATCTGACTCATTTCTGCATCCAAAATAACCTTCTCATAGGAGGCGCAGAGCCCACCTTCAATCCACCCATGTCCATGCAAAATAAAATTAACTTGGCCTAAAAGACACGCCCATAAAGACATCTGCGACTCATAAACAGATTGCTC
>JGI26249J51723_1000663_pt1 | contig 11687 bp, 8 predicted proteins | sample SaaInlV_135m_DNA_FD_51723 | JGI IMG/M metagenome (IMG submission 51723) | reverse complement strand
CTTTGCCACATTGCTATCGTCATCATTGCAACCTTATTGATAAAAAAACAGGAAATTTTGAAAATACATCTAATTTATTGGTAAAAACTTGATTTTTATACAAAAAAATACCGTTTTAGAGCCTTACTTAACTCAAAAACGGCATTTTAAAACGTTCATTTGGAAAATTTTAGAAATTTCCTAAATGACTAAATTCTTATAACATTGTCACCATAGTAATCAAAATAGCCCAAAAAACGCCTGCTAAAGATAATGCGCCTAATGTTTTCATAATTTTCTCCTATTTGTTAATGAAACAAGTTCATTTTATGCAGGAAAAAATATCACGTCCTTGACGCATATCAAGTTTTTCTAATATTTTTTTACTCTTCTACGGTTTGATTCTCACCTTCAGATTCTTCTTCATCTGTTTCGGCAATCTTAGCCACGGATACTAACTTCTCGGCCTTAGCGATATTGATTAGAGTTACACCTTGGGTATTACGACCAATGATAGAAACATCAGATGCTCTGGCACGAACCAAAGTGCCTTTATTAGAAATGAGCATCATTTCATCTTCATCCGTTACTTGAATAGCGCCAACTACCTTGCCATTACGTGCAGAGGTTTTAATGGAAATTACACCAGCACCACCACGTGCCTGAGAACGATATTCATCCAACGCTGTACGCTTACCATAGCCTTTTTCAGTCGCTGTTAAAATTGGATTTTCTGGCTCAGCCACAATGAGTGAAACCACTTCGTCTTTATCTGCAAGTCTAATGCCTCGTACACCAATGGCTGTTCGCCCTACAGCTCGTACGTCAGCTTCTTTAAATCGGATTGATTTACCATTAGCTGAGAACAGCATGATATCGTCTTCACCTGAAGTAATTTCAACACCGACCAATTTGTCACCATCTCTGAGTTCAATGGCAATGATGCCGCCTTTTCTCGGACGGGAGCAATTAGACAGTGCCATCTTTTTAACCGTACCACTACTGGTTACCATAAAAATAAATTGGTCGTTAGTGAACACTCTAACCGGCAGAATGGCGTTAACAGATTCGTCTTTTTCCAGTGGCAGTAAATTAATAATCGGCTTGCCACGAGCTGTGCGTGATGCCATTGGTAGTTCGTAAACTTTCAGCCAATGCACTCTACCTCGACTGGTAAAACAAAGTACGGTATCGTGTGAATTAGCAATAAAGAGCTGGTCGACAAAGTCTTCATCTTTCATCTTGGTAGCGGCCTTACCTTTACCACCACGGCGTTGTGCTTGGTAATCGCCCAACGATTGGGCTTTAACGTAACCACCATGAGACAAAGTAACCACACGGTCTTCTCTTGCGATTAAATCTTCAAGGGTTAGGTCAATTTTATGTTCGAGGATTTCAGTCATTCGACCACTGGTAAAGTTATCGCGAATTTCAATTAATTCCTCGCGAATGACTTGCATCAGCTGATCAGGATTTTGTAAAACATCCAATAAAGATTTAATACGCTCTAACAGCTCATTAAATTCATCAAAGATTTTGTCTTTCTCAAGACCCGTTAAACGATGAAGTTTTAAATCAAGAATGGCTTGTGCCTGCTGAACAGACAGTCGATAGTCGCCATTTTTTTGCAGGCCTAGTTCTGCCGGCAAGTCTTCTGGCTTAAACATTGCCATGTCACGATCGCCGATTAATTCTTTAATGACAGATCCTTTCCAAGTTTTAACCACTAAGCTTTCTTTAGCCTCAGTAGGATTAGCAGCGGCTTTAATCAGTTTGATAATTTCATCAATGTTGTTCAATGCAACTGACAAACCTTCTAATAAGTGCGCGCGGTTTCTGGCTTTGTTTAGATCGAAAATAGAGCGACGAGTCACGACATCGCGACGATGAGCAATAAAGGCATCTAAAATACCTTTAAGCGTCATTAGCTTAGGCATGCCTTTGTCAATCGCGACCATGTTAATGCCAAATACGGTTTGCATCTCAGTAAGCTTATAAAGGTTATTAAGCATAACTTCGGGTACTTCGCCACGACGAAGTTCTACCACCATGCGCATGCCGTCTTTATCAGATTCGTCTCTAAGGCCAGTAACGCCATCAATTTTTTTATCTTTTACTAATTCTGCAATCTTGGTAATCAACTTGGCTTTATTAACCTGATAAGGCAATTCTGTAACTACAATGCTTTGTTTGTCTTCACCCTCAACGTGTGAGCGTGAACGAAGATAGATCTTACCTTTGCCCGTTTCATAAGCTTGGCGAATGCCATCTGCGCCGTTAATAATACCGGCCGTTGGAAAATCTGGCCCGTGTATGATATCCAACAACTCATCAATGCTTACTTCATCATTATCAATCACCAACAAACAGGCATTGATGACTTCGTCAATATTGTGTGGCGGAATGTTGGTCGCCATTCCAACGGCAATGCCAGATGAACCATTTACCAATAAATTTGGTACGCGAGTTGGTAGAACTGAAGGCTCAGATTCTGAACCATCATAGTTGTCAATAAAATCAACCGTGTCTTTTTCAAGATCGCGCAATAATTCATGTGAAATCTTGGCCATGCGGATTTCGGTATAACGCATTGCTGCTGCCGAGTCGCCGTCAACCGAACCAAAGTTACCCTGACCATCAATAAGGATATTGCGCATTGAGAATGGCTGTGCCATACGTACAATGGTGTCGTACACAGCCGTATCGCCATGCGGGTGATACTTACCAATTACATCACCGACAATACGGGCTGATTTTTTGTAAGATTTGTTGTAATCATTACCCAACACCTCCATGGCGTAAAGCACACGGCGGTGAACCGGTTTTAAACCGTCTCGAACATCGGGTAAGGCGCGACCAACGATGACACTCATTGCGTATTCCAAATAGGAATCTCGCATCTCATCTTCAATGGTAACTATAGGGAAATTAGGCTCAAAAACTTCTGGATTATCGGTGTTATCAGACATGCAAAAATGACGTGATTAAATTGGCTTTAATTGTACCCTAAAGACAGTAAATACACAAATAAAATGTGTAAATTTATTTCTATAAAAAGTTATTAAAAATCAATAACTTATGCGTTTCTTTTTTGCACTGCTTGAGCCAGTGTTTTAAGTAGGTTTTCGGTGTCATCCCAACCGATGCAACTGTCGGTAATGCTGACCCCGTATTTAAGTGATTCTAATGGGCCAATTGCCTGATTTCCTTCATTAAGATGAGACTCGATCATCACCCCAAAAATCTTGTCAGATCCAGTACTGATCTGCTTGGCAATTTCATCGCCCACCAACAACTGGTTTTTGAATTTCTTTTGTGAATTGGCATGAGAAAAATCAACCATAATTTTTGCCAATAGGCCTTCTTCTTTAAGTTGATTGTAAGTTTTTTTAATGCAGACTGAATCATAATTTGGACCATCGGCACCACCACGTAAGATGATATGCGCCGTTTCATTGCCTGATGAGGTGTAATGAGAGACACCGCCCTCTTTATTAACCGAAAGCAAATGATGAGGACTATTGGCTGATTTAATCGCATCAATGGCAACCCTGAGTGAACCCGTTGTGCCATTTTTAAAACCTACTGGGCAGGATAAAGCGGAAGCCAGCTCACGATGAGACTGGCTCTCTGTCGTGCGAGCACCAATCGCGCCCCATGAAATTAAATCAGAAATGTACTGTGGTGTGATTAAATCAAGGTACTCAACGGCAACAGGCATATTCATATCGGCTAGATCTGTAAGTAGATGACGGGCAATCTTAAGACCTTTGTCAATGTTGAAGCTTTCATCCAGATCAGGATCGTTAATTAAACCCTTCCAACCAACGGTTGTGCGTGGTTTTTCAAAATAAACACGCATTACAATGAGTAAATCTTGCTTTAATTCTTCTTTTACTTTGGCTAGTTTATCGGCATACTCACGTGCAGATTTTGAATCATGAATTGAACACGGTCCTACGATGACCATTAGACGATGATCTTTGCCTTCTAAAATATCCTTAACGGCTTGCCTAGCCTGGAAAATATTAGCCGACCCTTTCTCNCCTAATGGATACTTCTCCATTAGCTCATTAGGTGCAATCATCGGTGCACTTGAGGTAATTCTTAAATTGTCAGTATTGTGTTGCACGGTTTATTTTTGATTTTCAATTAATGCGTAAGCTGAATGATTGTGAATGGATTCAAAATTCTCCGATTCAAGACGGTAATAGTTAATCCTTTCATCAAGGTTTAAATCAAGTGCGATATCACGCACCAANTCCTCAACAAAAGCAGGGTTATCATACGCTCTTTCAGTCACAACTTTTTCGTCATCCCGTTTTAAAATAGCATAAAGNTCACAAGAAGCCTTGCGCTCAGCCAAATCAATTAAATCTTCAATATCAAGTTTATGCCCTTCGGAAACCTTAGCTTTAATGGTGATGTGTGAACGCTGATTGTGTGCACCATACTTAGAAATACTCTTTGAACATGGGCACAAGCTGGTCACTGGCACCACGACTTTCATCATAACTTCAGATTCACCTTTAGCGAACGAACCGTACAAAGTTACTTGGTAGTCCATCATTGATTCAACACCAGAAGACGGGGCTTTTTTCTTCCTAAAAAAAGGAAATTCAAGAACAATGTGTGCAGTGTCTGACTTTAATTTTTCACAAACTTTATTGATAATTTTGTCAAAATTACTGCTGTTAAACTCACAAGGGCCATCGTTTAATATTTCAATAAAGCGTGACATGTGGGTGCCTTTTACGTGCTCAGGCAAGGATACAGTCATGGTAAATCTACCAATGGTTGGCATCTTATTGCCGTCACGATCTATGTAAGTAATTGGATGAGCAATGTCTTTAATGCCCACTTTGTCAATAATAATTTGACGAGTGTCTTTACTGTTTTGTGTATCGGGTAAATGAGCTGCGTTCATGATTTTCCTTGTGAATAAGTAACGGATGCTCTAGGTGTTTCCCAGATAATGACTTCGCACACACGAACATCTTGGTTGTTGATTAGTTGACCCACTTCATCAAAGAAATATTTTGCAATGTTCTCAGCGGTTGGGTTTAGTTTATCAAAAGGAGCAATGTCATTCAAATATTGATGATCAAGCCTTTTAGCAACTACTTTGGTTTGTTTTTTAATTTCACGAAAATCAATTGCAATGCCTGTGTCGTTAAGCGCTTCGGACTCAACCGACACCTCAACCTGCCAGTTATGGCCGTGCAAACGTGCACAATCACCTGGGTAACCCCTTAAGGAATGAGCTGATGCAAAATCAGTGACAATTTTTAGGACGAACATAATTCGGAAAAATCGTTAAAAACGTTTGATTATACCCGTGAGCGCTTAATTATTACACCCTGAATTGGTGCGTGGTTGGGTTGTGAGTTTTTTCCTTTAGAGATCTTTGTATAAATAGGGGTGATTAGCAAAATGATAGATTTTATTAAATTAGAAATTTTTTAAATCTACTCCTAGCAAGGCTAAGGGTGTTTTTAAAAAGTTTCTAATTTAATAAAAGATGGTGTTTTGATGATTATTCTTATTTATGCAACGGTCTCTTTTAATCAGTTGCTTTAATTGAAGCGACGTTCTGATAACCTTTTGGCAGCATATTTCCACGACGAGCACGACTACCAATGTAATTTGTTAAATCCTGGAACTTAATGGTAAGATGGCGCTTACCTGCATAAACTTTTAAGTTTTGAGTATCGAGCAACACGCAAATGCCCACAACAAACTCTTGCCTTGCCTTGACGTCCTTGCTTGGAATTTGAATCAGTTTATTACCCTTTCCCTTTGACAAAATCGGCAACTCGGCAATTGGAAATAGCAATAAACGACCGCGATTAGTCGCCACAGCTACAAATTGAGATTCAAGATCATCAACTCTAATTATTTTCATTACTTTTGAATCCATCGGTAATGACAAGGTATTTTTTCCCGCTTTTTTCTTCGATAAAAGATCGCCGATTGTTGCCACAAAACCATAACCTGCATCGGATGACAATAAGATTTTTTGATCTGGCTCTCCCATTATTACATCGACAAACTCAGCACCCGTTGGTGGACTAAGTCGCCCTGTAAGAGGCTCACCTTGGCCTCTTGCACTTGGTAAGGAATTTGCAGGTAACGTGTAAGATCGACCGGTTGAATCCATGAATATTGCACTCTTATTGCTCCTGCCTTTAGCACTGGTAAAGTAACCATCCCCTGATTTATAATTAAACGTCGTTGGATCGATGTCGTGCCCTTTAGCGGAGCGAACCCAGCCTTTGCCACTCAGTACAACGGTGACGTTCTCAGCCGGCATTAAGTCCTCTTCATTAAACGCTTGTGCAGAATTCACATTCGAGACAACCTCACAACGGCGTTCATCACCAAATTCGCTAATGATGGTTTTAAGCTCTTTCTTGATATAGGTTTTTAAACGCGTATCACTGGAAAGTAACAATTCAAGCTTCTCTTTCTCTGTTTCTAGTTCTTTTCGCTCAGATTGGATTTTCATCTCTTCCAATTTAGCCAAATGACGGAGTTTAAGCTCTAAAATAGCTTCGGCTTGAATGTCGCTTAACTTAAAGCGTTTTATTAAAACTGGCTTAGGCTTTTCCTCAGAGCGAATAATGGCAATCACTTCATCAAGATTTAAAAAAGCAATTAGCAACCCTTCTAGAATGTGTAATCGTGCAAGAATTTTATCAAGGCGATGATTAAGGCGATTGGTAACCACTTGGGTTCTGTAGGTTAACCATTCTTTAAGCATTGGAATGAGTGGCTTCACTTGCGGCTTACCATCCAAACCAATCACGTTCATGTTAACGCGATAATTTTTTTCAAGATCTGTAGTGGCAAATAAATGCAACATTAAAGCATCGATGTCGACACGATTAGAACGTGGAATAATCACAAGTCGAGTTTGATTTTCATGATCAGATTCATCACGAATATCATCCACTAGAGGAAGTTTTTTCGCACGCATTTGGTTAGCAATCTGTGCAACAACCTTAGAGCCTGATGTTTGGAAAGGCAATGTTTCAATAACAATAGCACCGTCTTCCTTTTGATAAGTGGCACGCATTTTTACAGACCCATGGCCCGTTTCATAAAGCTGTTTAATCTCTTCAGTGCTTGAAACGATATTTGCATAAGTTGGATAATCAGGCGCAGGCAACAACTCCATCAATGCATCCAAATCCGTTGATGGCTTGTCTAGGAGTTGAATACAAGCCGAAACAACCTCGGTTAAATTATGTGGCGGAACGTCCGTTGCCATGCCTACAGCAATACCAGAAGTACCATTCAATAATAGGTTAGGCACTTGTGCTGGAAGGTGCTTAGGCTCTTTTAAAGAACCGTCAAAATTATCAGTCCAACTGACCGTGCCTTGGTTGATTTCTTCAAGTAAGAGATCGGAATACTTTGATAACTTAGACTCGGTATAACGCATGGCTGCGAATGATTTTGGATCATCTTGTGCACCCCAGTTTCCTTGTCCATCAATAAACGGATAGCGATACGAAAAAGGTTGTGCCATCAACACCATGGCTTCGTAACAAGCACTGTCGCCGTGAGGATGGAACTTACCCAAGACATCACCCACGGTACGGGCAGATTTTTTGAATTTTGCGGTGGATTTAAGGCCTAATTCACTCATCGCATAGATGATTCGGCGCTGTACCGGTTTAAGACCATCGCCCACAAACGGTAGTGCACGGTCAAGAATAACATACATTGAATAATCAAGATACGCACGTTCACTGAACTCTGCTACGCTTTGCTGCTCAAGGCCGATTTGACTCATTCTCCCCCTAGAAATTACTAACCCTTATCAAATAAAGGCTTTAAGTTTTGAGTTATTTTAATGCAACTTTTCAACTTAGAAAAACAAATTATGCAAAGTCTTTGGTGGTGATGCACGAGCAGAACAAATTTCTATCACCATAGACATTATCAATGCGTTTTACCGGCGGGAAATACTTACTAACTTTTAGAGATTTTACTGGGTACAATGCGTCTTCTCTTGAATAAGGATAGTCCCATTCTCCAGCCATTTCAAGTGCTGTGTGGGGAGCATTTTTAAGCGGGTTGTTGTCTTTATCCCATTCACCAGAGATTACCTTTTGAATCTCATTATGGATATTTACCATTGCCTTAATAAAACGATTCATTTCGTGCAACGACTCACTCTCAGTCGGTTCAATCATAAGTGTGCCTGCCACAGGAAATGACATGGTTGGTGAATGAAAGCCATAGTCCATTAAACGTTTAGCAATGTCTTCTTCACTGATGCCACTGATTTCTTTTAATGGGCGAATATCAATGATGCACTCATGAGCCACAAAGCCTTGATCGCCACGGTACAAAATTGGAAAATAATCCTTGAGCTCATTAGCAATGTAGTTAGCGCTGATAATGGCAATCTCAGTTGAATATTGCATACCGTGCTTACCGAGTAACTTAATGTATGACCAAGAAATAGGCAAAATTGAAGCGCTTCCGTACATTGCAGCCGATACTGCATTGGAATCTTTAATAAGAGGATCGCCAGGTAAAAACGGTGCTAAATGTGATTTCACGCCAATCGGTCCCATACCTGGACCGCCCCCACCATGTGGAATGGCAAAAGTTTTATGCAGATTAATGTGCGACACATCCGCACCAAATTCGCCCATACGAGTAATGCCAACCATGGCATTAAGATTAGCACCGTCTAAATAAACTTGACCACCATGGTCATGAATGATGTCACACACTTGTTTAATCTCCACCTCAAACACGCCGTGAGTTGATGGGTAAGTCACCATAATGGCTGAGAGTTTATCAGCGTGTTTTTCTGCCTTGACTTTCAAATCATCAATATCAATATTGCCCGATTCATCGCATTTAACGATCACCACTTTCATGCCTGCCATCACTGCACTAGCAGGGTTTGTACCATGTGCAGATGATGGAATTAAACAAACGTTACGGTCAAAGTCACCGCGAGACTCGTGGTATGAATGAATCGCCAATAGACCTGCAAATTCACCTTGAGAGCCTGCATTGGGTTGTAATGAAACAGCATCATAGCCCGTTACTTCGGCCAATGCATGCTCTAAATCTTTAAACAGTTGCTGATAACCCTGAGACTGATCCTCAGGCGCATAAGGATGCATGGATGAAAAACCTGGCAAACTGATTGGATACATTTGCACCGCTGCATTAAGTTTCATGGTGCAAGATCCTAAAGCGATCATCGAATGATTAAGTGCAATGTCTTTGTTCTCTAGGCGTTTTAAGTAACGCATCATCTCAGTTTCACAATGATAATTGCTAAATACTGAATGCGTTAAATAATTTGACGTACGTAGCATGCTCTTAGCTAAACTAGATTCAGATTCAAGCAATGCATCAATTGAAAATACCGCTAATAATGCTGATAATTCCTCATCGGTTGTGGTTTCATCAATGGCAATTGTTAATTGGGTACCGCTCAACAAGCGCAAGTTAATACGATTCTTTTGCGCCTTGGTGAATATTTTTTTTGCTTCATTGGTATTAATCGTAATCGTATCAAAAAACTGATCACTTACTAATTCAAAACCGGCATTGACCAAGCTATTAGCAAGACTGCTGGCTTTAGCGTGGACCCTTGATGCAATGACTCGCAAACCCTTAGCCCCATGATAAATACCGTAAGCAGCTGCTAAAACCGCTAAAAGAACTTGGGCTGTACAAATATTACTAGTAGCTTTATCGCGCCTAATGTGCTGCTCTCGAGTTTGCAACGACATGCGCATTGCCGAATTGCCAAGCGCATCCCGAGAAACACCAATGATGCGCCCCGGCACCATACGCTTAAATTCATCATGTGTGGCTAAAAACGCTGCGTGTGGGCCGCCAAACCCCATAGGCACACCAAAACGTTGTGAATTACCAATGGCAATATCAGCGCCCATTTCAGACGGGGTTTTAATCAAGGTAAGGGCTAAAAGATCACAAGCTACAATGGTTAACAAACTACTGTCTTTTGCTTTAGCAATGTCATTACTCAAATCACGAACTTCGCCATTCGTCCCTGGCGACTGCATTAAAACTGCAAAATAATCATTAAAATCATTGCCTTGAATGTCTTCAATGACAAGCTCAATCCCTAACGGTTTAGCACGCGTTTGTAAAATAGTAACGGTTTGTGGGTGGGTATTACTGTCCACCAAAAAACGATTGGATTTATTTTTACGATTGGCACGCTTAGCCATCATCATCGCCTCAGCGGCAGCCGTTGGTTCATCCAACAAAGAAGCGTTGGAAATATCCATACCGGTCAGGTCGATAATCATTTGCTGAAAGGTTAACAACATCTCCAAACGACCTTGGGATATCTCAGCCTGATAAGGCGTGTAGGCCGTGTACCAACCCGGATTTTCTAAAATATTGCGTTGAATCACGGCAGGCATTAACGTGCCATAATAGCCTTGACCAATAAAATTAGTAAACAATTGGTTTTGCCCGGCCAATTTAGTCGCCAACGCCAAAGTATCTCGTTCACTCAAGCCTTCATCAACTTCCATGCGATTGCCAAACAAGATACTTTTTGGCACTGTTTTAGCAACCACTTCCTCTACGGAAGCGCAACCAATACTGCTGAGCATGGTATCAACGTCCGCTTGGCTTGGGCCAATGTGTCTATCTAAAAATTCATTACTCATGAGGAAAATATAAGAAAAATTAAGGGTTGAATTTTAGTCTTAATTCAAAAAAATTCAACCTAGAAAGAATAAGTCTTTAACCCGGTGGCCAACTCAGCTGACGCCCNCCCAAACAATGTAGGTGAATATGGTAAACCGTTTGCCCACCTTGTTCATTGCAATTCATCACTACGCGATAACCATCATCAGCAAAACCAAGTTCTTTAGCAATGTTGGTTGCTGTTAAAGTGAGTTTTCCAACTAACACCGCATCGTCCGCATCATTGAGTGTAGCAATGTGTTTTTTGGGAATAACTAAAAAATGATGGGGTGCTTGAGCACCAATATCATGAAAAGCCAAAACATCGTCGTCTTCATAGATTTTATCGGCTGGAATATCGCCAGCAATTATTTTACAAAATAAACAATCGTTCATTTTTACCGATACCCTCTAAGATACCACCAACCAAAAATTTGCTTAGCCCAATGCATTAATCGACAGTTGGGTAGCATCATGCCACCCTTCATGGTGCGCGATACAAAAATACCTTTGTTGTTTGAATCAACGATGCACACTAATTCAATCTTAAAAGTATGGCTTGGTGATTTTCCATCCAATCCGTCCAATGCATTTTTTACCGCTGCTTCGGCTTGTAAGTCAGCCATGTGCGCTTGTTTTGGCATCCATTCAGGCCCTGGAAAAGACCCAGAATCTCCAGCCACAAAGATCTTATCAGCGCCTTCCACCTCACAAAAACTATTGGCCTTTAGTAGCCCGCCTTCACTACGCGCAAGATCGGTGTTATCAAACCAGGTGTTCCCGTCATACCTGGCATAAATAGAATCAAGTCTGCATCAATTTCGCCACCCTCGGTAATGACTTTATTGGTTTCAAACTTCTTCATTTTGTTACCAAGATGCGTGGCAATGTTGCGATTTGTCATCTCAGATAATAAACCTTTTACGGCTTTTTTACCTAAACGAGCACCGGGTTTATCGGCGGGAGTGAAAAAAGTTAAGTTAAATTTATCTCGTCTGCCT
>JGI26249J51723_1000660_pt1 | contig 11717 bp, 12 predicted proteins | sample SaaInlV_135m_DNA_FD_51723 | JGI IMG/M metagenome (IMG submission 51723) | reverse complement strand
CCTATAACTAAGTTAATTGAATCAGGAGTTATTATTTGAAGTGGAAGTTGTTCAGCAACAGCTGATAATCGCTGTGTTGGAACTCTATTGATATGGAGACGATTACAACCTTTACCTCTCTCCATTCCAACTGAGATGACACCGTTTATTAATGATTTTATTTCAGCAGAAATTATTAGGGTGGTTTTACCTTTAGTAACAACAGATGATACTAATGGTGTCCTAAATGAGCGTCCAGTCCCGATAAGATATATAGCTTCTAGCAGAGTACTCTTACCGGCTCCATTATCACCTACTATTAAATTAAAACCAGGATCTGGATTGATCTCAAGATGAGTCAGGATGCGGCAGTTGTTTATCCGAAGTGACTCAATGCTCAATTGATCACAATCTCATAGGCATAATAACTAATTTATACTCTTCATCTTTATTCTCTGTATGAATTAAACTACTACTTTTATCATCAATAAAATAGATAGTCACCTCTTCATCATCTAAAACTGAAAGTGCTTCCATCATATATGCTGAATTAAATGCTATTTCCATATTCTCACCAATATATTTTACTGACAACTCCTCTTCAGCTTCCTCTTGTTCAGGATTATTAGCATGAATAGTAACCAGAGACTCATTCATATCCATTCTAATTCCACGGAATTTCTCATTTGAGAGAATAGATACACGGCTAATAGCACTCTTAAAACTACCATTATTAGTTACCAACACTCGGTCTCCTTCTCTGGTATTACTCTATCATAATCTGGAAATCTTCCATCAATTAATTTTGTAGTTAAGGTAACTGTATCTAAAATAAACTGAATATGATTTTTTCCCATGATAATAGTTACTGTTGAGTCACTATCATTTAATAATCTCATCAACTCGTGAATAGCTTTACGAGGAATAATTACCTGTTTTTTATCACCATAATTATTACTTAAAGTTTTTCTACAAAACGCTAAGCGATGACCGTCTGTAGCGATAAACCTAATATCATCTCCTTCAACTTCCAATAATAGACCGTTAGATAATATCTTACATCTTGCATAGCCATACAAAATTGACTTTTATGAAGTAAATTTTTAAGTGATGCATTAGTTAACTCTTCTATACGCACAACTTCTGAGATATCCTCTACTCGAGGATACTCATCAGCAGTAAGGGTGGAAAGAGTAAATCTACTCTTTCCAGATCTTATAGTTGCTCTATTGTTAACAACTTTTATATCCATATCTGAATTATCTTGTAGAGCTTTGGTTAAATCTGAGAATTTTCTAGCAGGGATAGTTGTAGTACCAAACTCTTTAACATTATCTAAAGACAGAGAAATTTTAATCTCAACTTCTAAATCAGTACCAATTAAAGTAAGTTTTTTATTATCTTCACTATCTTCTAAAACCTCAACAAAAATATGAGATAAAATAGGAAGAGTCTGCCTCTTCTCGACAACGCCACTAATTGAAAGTAGTGGTTGTAATATATTTTCTCTTGATATTTTAAACTGCATTTTAAAACTCCCTCTCTATTAAATAATACATCTCTATATAAAGCTTGTTATTGTTATAGTGTAGACAAAAAAATGTTAATAACTATACTTTACTCTTACCTTTTAGCAGATTACACAAATTCCAACTATGTCCAAAACTATGAGACGAATCTGTCTCAAACCTGTTAATAACTTTTCTCTAAATCTATCTACCCAAGATTTATATAAGTTATTAACATACATATCCACAAATATATACATACTTAGCCTGTTTTATGATATTTATCAAACTGTTAACTTTTTTAATAAACTCTTATAATCATCATTTATTTTTGGATCGCTCTCTAATAATTCAGCAACTTTTCTATTGGCATGAATTACAGTTGTATGATCTTTGCCTCCAAAAGCCTTTCCAATCTCAGGCAGACTTTTTTCTGTTAACTTTTTTGCTAATGACATTGCTATTTGTCTAGGTCTTACTATAGATCGAGAACGACTTCTAGAGAGTAGGTCAGAGAGAGATATATTATAATATTCAGATATGATTTTTTGAATATTATCGATAGATATAAGTCTGCTATGAACAGCAATTAACTCTCGTAGAGCAGAACGAACGCTATCAACAGTTATTGGTTCACCAGTCAACTGGCTATTTGCACGAATATTATTTAGCGCGCCCTCAAGTTCTCGCACATTTGATTTTACCAGTTTTGCAATCTCAAACGCTGCATCTTGAGGTAGATCTAGAGGTATTTTCTCTGCTTTATTCATTAAAATAGCAACCCTAGTCTCTAGTTCTGGAGGTTCAACTTGAACCGTCAATCCGGAACCAAAACGAGACTTGAGCCGATCTTCTAAATTATCAATCTCTTTAGGAAATTTATCACTAGTTAAAATTATCTGCTTACCACTCTCTAGTAAAATATTATATGTATTGAAAAACTCCTCTTGAGAATGATCTTTACCAGCAAAAAATTGAATATCATCAATTAATAGAACATCTAAACCATGAAAATATTTTTGAAATTTATTTATAGTTTTATGTTGAATAGCATTAACCATATNATTGACAAAGTTTTGAGATCTAATATATAGAATTCTACTGCTCGGACTATCTTTTAGAAGTTGATGCCCAATAGCATGCATAAGGTGAGTCTTGCCAAGCCCTGTGGCACCATAGATAAAAAGTGGATTGTAACCGTGTCCAGGATTAGATGCTACCTGCCTAGATGCTGCTTCAGCGAGTTGAGTTGTTTTACCTAGAACAAAATTATCGAAAGTAAAATATGGATTAAGATTATTTTCAAAATGTTCTACGGGAAGATCAATATCTGGGCCACTAAAAGCTCTACTCTCATCAACCCTAGCTGCATCGCCTCCAACATAGATAGCAAGCTCCATCATCATATCATTTCTAAAAGGAAGAGAAGATTGAATTAGAGATAGATGGTGTTCTTTAATATGTTCTAAGATTAGAGAATTTGGAGCAAACAGATCTATAGAGTCACCTTGCTCAACTGCTTGAAGAGGACGAATCCAAGCATTGAACTCCTCTTCAGTAACCTCGTGACGCACTCTATCCAAACATTCATCCCAAACTTTGCTCACTTAACTCCCCCTATAAAAACTACTAAAACTTAAAATTATCCAGTTATTTTATCCCTAAATGAAAAAGTTATCCACAACTGTTTTTAAAAATTTAACTATAAAACTGGTATTATAGTTGAATTGTGAAGAGTTATAGGGTAAAGTACGCTGTTCTCTAACAGACAATACAACAGATTAATATAGAAAAAGGTAAATAGATATGAAAAGGACATTTCAACCAAGTGTAATAAAACGCAAACGCACCCACGGTTTTCGTGCAAGAATGAAAACTAAAGCAGGCCGTAATATTTTAAATGCTCGCCGTGCGAAAGGGCGTTCACGCCTCTCAGCATAAGCTATATCTAGCAGAGAAGGTTAAAATAAGGGGTGCTTGTAGCGCCTCTTTTTTATGATGCGGTATCGGTTAAGTTCTAAGCAGCGTTTATTAACAGCTACTGATTATAGTAAAGTATTTGCTAACAGTTGTTGTAAAGCTGGTGATGGAGCATTTCTGCTTTTAGCAGCACAAAGATCACCCCACGAAGATCAATTAGAAAATATTTCAGCCCGCTTAGGGCTAGTGATAGCAAAGAAGAAACTTCGGAGGGCAGTTGATAGGAATAGGGTAAAAAGAGTCTCTAGAGAGAGCTTCCGCCTGCTCCAGCAGAGTCTAGAAGGTTTAGATATAGTGCTGCTATGTCGTTCTGGAGCTGTAGGTTTAAATAAGAGAGAGATACACGATCACCTCCAACCACTTTTTTTAAAGTTAGTAGATCAAATTTAATTTATATATCATTAGTTACAGATAGACTATAGATATATTACAGAGAGAAATTATGGACACACAGAGACTTTTATTATTTGTAGCACTATCATTCTTTTCACTAATGTTGTGGGATGCATGGCAGGCAGAGAATCAACCAACCCAAGATCCATCTCTACTATTCTCAACTCAAAATTCTACCCAACCTCCTATCTCTACAGCTCCAGCAGAGAGAGAGCAGACAGGAATGCCTAGAGTATCAGCACCAGAAGCAGGAGGCGCTGAACCAATCGTACAAACTCTAATAGAGTCACTTCCTACAGCAACTAAAATTACGATCGAAACTGATCTCTTAAATTTAGAGATTGATACAGCTGGTGGCGACATTAGAAAAGTTGATCTATTAAAACATGGTAAAAGTTCCGAAGATAGAGTCACCCCTTTTCGCTTGATGGATCAGAGTACTCCATTCTTTATTGTACAGAGTGGTATTATGGGTGGAAAAGGTACAGAAAAAACACGCTACCCAGATCACAATGTTATATATAGCAGCGAGCAGAGCCATTACACAATGTTAGGTGGTGACAGAGTTGTGGTACCAATGGTGTGGGAAGATGCTGCAACTGGGATTAAGATCACTAAAAGTTACACCTTCTATCGTGATAGCTATAAGATTGATCTGAACTACCATGTTGAGAATAGTGGTTCTCAGGATTGGAGAGGTGGTCTCTATACTCAACTTCTACGAGACGCAGAAGCTCCAGAGGCAGAGAACAGCTTTATCTACACCTACACTGGTGGCGTTACCTACACCACGGAAGAGCACTATCAGAAAATAGATTTTGATGAGATGGATGAGATTACACCTATCAGAAATGCAGAGAATGGTTGGGTCGCAATGATTCAACACTACTTCCTAGCAGCGGTAGTTCCTAACAAAGGTGATAACCCAACCCTATACACCGATATACAGTCACACGACCGTTATGCGATTGGTGCAGTGTTACCGATTGTGACTGTTGCGGCTGGAGATAGTAGTGATCTATCAATTCAAATCTATAGTGGGCCCAAAGATCAAGATCGACTCGAAGAACTTGCTGAGGGTCTAGAGTTAACGGTTGACTACGGTTGGCTCACATTCTTAGCACAACCTATATTCTGGACACTGAAACAGATTCAGAGTGTAGTAATTAACTGGGGCTTCTCTATTGTCTTGCTCACTATCTTGATAAAGCTAATATTCTTCAAACTCTCTGAAACTAGTTATCGTTCAATGGCACGGATGCGTAAGCTATCTCCGCGTCTAGCATCACTCAAAGAGCGTTTTGGAGATGATCGTCAAAAAATGAATGAGGCGATGATGAAGATGTATAAAGAGGAGAAGGTAAACCCTATGGGTGGCTGCCTCCCTATCTTGGTTCAGATACCAGTATTCATCGCCCTCTACTGGGTTCTACTAGAGAGCGTAGAGATTAGACAAGCTCCATTTATGCTCTGGATTCAAGACCTCTCTGCGAAAGATCCATACTACATTCTACCGCTCATTATGGGCGCCTCAATGATGATTCAGCAGAAATTAAACCCTGCACCAATAGATCCAATTCAGCAGAAAGTGATGATGGTATTACCAGTTGTCTTTACCGTATTCTTCGCTTTCTTCCCTGCAGGTCTAGTACTTTACTGGGTGGTTAATAACATCATATCTATCAGCCAGCAGTGGTATATCACTAAAAAGATTGAAGCGGCGAATTAGAGAGTAAAACGAAGAAGCTATAGCGTGGATACGATTGTTGCACAGGCGACTGCTAATGGTCGGGGCGGTGTAGGAATTGTTAGAGTCTCTGGCGATCTTGTGACAGAGATTACAGCACAGATTTTAGGTTTTTCAGTAAACACCAAAAATGGACTCACCCCACGCAGAGCTGAGTTACTTGATTTTTTAGATGAGAAGGGCGAGCCAATTGATAACGGTATAGCACTCTTTTTTCCAAACCCAAACTCCTTTACAGGTGAAGATGTTCTAGAGCTACAGGCACATGGTGGTCCAGTGGTTATGGATCTACTGATGCGTCGCGTGCTCAACTTAGGCGCGCGTGCAGCGAGGGCAGGGGAGTTCTCTGAACGGGCATTCCTCAACGGAAAAATGGACCTACTCCAAGCAGAGGCGATCGCCGACCTGATTGAATCTGGTTCAGAGCAGGCAGCTCGTTCGGCACTGCGCTCTCTTCAGGGCGAGTTCTCAAAACAGATTCAGCAGTTAGTCACACAACTCATCGAACTACGACTCTATGTAGAGTCTGCGATTGACTTTCCAGAAGAGGAGATCGACTTTCTAAAAGAGGGAGATGTAGCGGGTCAGTTACAAAAAATTTTAAACCAAGTTGAACGAGTACTCCAGAGTGCAGAGCAGGGCGCACTGTTACGCGAGGGGATGACAATCGTTATTGCAGGGCAGCCCAATGCAGGAAAATCGAGTCTACTAAATCTGTTGGCAGCAAAAGAGTCTGCGATTGTAACGGATATTCCAGGCACCACCCGAGATCTTCTTAAAGAGCAGATTGAGATTGACGGACTTCCGATTCACATTATTGACACAGCAGGGCTACGCGAAAGCAGCGACCTCGTAGAGATAGAGGGGATTCGCAGGAGTTGGCAAGAGATAGAGCAGGCAGACCTTGTATTGCTACTGATTGATGACCAGTTGGGTGAAACAGATGCAGATAGAAAGATTATTATGCGCATACAAGAAGCTGGTTTGAACTTATCCACGAACCCTCTTGCCAAAGTGTTTACTAAAACAGATCTCTCTGAAAAAAGATCAGGTCTGCGTTTATATAATCAGTCGACAGATTTAGCTATTTCGGTTAAAACAGAAGAGGGGATGAAAGAGCTACGCGAGTTTATTAAAGAGCGAGCAGGCTATCAGACAAGCGGCGAGGGGATCTTTCTCGCCAGAGCACGCCACCTTAATGCACTGCAGCGAGCAAGTGCTTCACTGCAACAGGGTCAGGAACAGATAATTAATTTTCATGCAGGCGAACTTCTTGCAGAAGAGCTACGCCAAGCTCAAAACTCACTCTCAGAAATTACTGGTGAGTTTACCAGCGATGATCTTCTAGGTGAGATCTTCTCTTCATTCTGTATTGGTAAATAACTTATAAAATTAGCGAGTAAGTCAGACCAACCCCTGCACTGGCTGCGATCACAGTGATAATTCCAATTTTATAACGGAATAGTGCGATAAATGCGCCCAACCCGATCAATGCGGCAAACCACTCAAAAGTTGCATCCATCCCCTCTGGCCAGAGTACATGGTAGGCGAAGAAAACGGCTAAATTTAAGATCACTCCAACCACTGCGGCAGTGATACCCGTGAGCGGAGCGGTGAACTTCATATCTCCTCGGGTTGCCTCGACCATCGGCCCTCCCAATAGAATAAAGAGAAAAGAGGGGAGAAAGGTGAAGAGTGTTGCAACACTCGCCCCTGCTAATCCCGCCAGTGGAAGCATCTCAGGGCCGAAAATCTCTTTAGTCCAAGCACCAACAAATCCCACAAATGCCACCACCATAATCAGCGGACCTGGCGTCGTCTCTCCAAGCGCTAAACCATCAATCATCTGAGTACCAGTGAGCCAGCCATACTGCTCCACGCCACCTTGATAGACATAGGGGAGCACGGCATAAGCCCCTCCAAAAGTGACTAGCGCCGCTTTAGTGAAGAACCAACTCATCTGAGTCAATACTCCATCCCACCCATAATTAATGGTCAATAGAGCCATCACAGCCGCTCCGATAGAGAGGCCTACCAATAAAAACATAGCAAAACGACTCCATCGGAATTTTGCGTGATCAGGAATCGGCGTATCATCATCAATCACCGCAGGACCGTATGCTTTATCAGAGGCGGCATGTCCACCTCCGGCACTAAATTTATCTGGCATCACCATTCCGCCAGCAATTCCAATCAGTCCAGCCATTAAAACAATATAGGGGAACGGAATCGCCAGAACAAAAATGGCGATAAAAGCGAGCAGTGCCATCGTACGCAGTATATTGTTACCAAGCGCTCGTGAGCCGATACGGTAGGCTGCAAACACCACAATAGCCGTGACTGCGGGTTTAATCCCGTAGAGCACACCTTCAATAGAGGGAAGATCACCAAACGAGAGGTAGATATAGGTGAGAATACTCAGAATAAAAAGTGACGGAATGACAAAAAGAATCCCTGCAGCAATTCCTCCCCAGACCCCATGCATCAGCCAGCCGATATATGTTGCCAATTGCTGTGCCTCTGGTCCAGGAAGCACCATCGTATAGTTAAGGGCGTGTAGAAAGCGGTGTTCAGAGATCCAGCGGCGCTTCTCTACCAACTCTTGATGCATCATACTGATCTGTCCAGCGGGTCCACCAAAACTGATAAAGCCCAGTTTAAACCAGTAGATCAGAGCTTCACCAAAAGGGATTTTATTATCGATGGTTTTATTTATCATTATTTTTTTACACCTAACAGTACACTATTAAAATTAAAAATATAGTTTATACTAGAATAATTAGGGTCAGAGTGTTACTTATGCTACAACAATATTTTTTTCTATCTTCTCAGTACGGCATATTGAGAATGGCAGTAGCTATCCATCCGTTTTAAAAGATTGCATGGAGGCATGTAAAGATTGGGACTGCTCATCCATATTTTTACTAGCTGCAGCAGCCTCTTCCACCAATGCTGCATTTTGTTGATTAACTCCATCCAGCTGGGAAATGGCATTATTCACTTGACCAATCCCAGTAGACTGTTTGTTACTTGCCTGGCTAATTTTCGTCACAACCGCACTCACCTTTTCAACCGATTCACGAATAGTCTGTAGCGAAGTTCCGGTACGATTTACAAGATTATTTCCCTCTTCTACTTTTTGATTGGTCTGCTCAATCAACTTTTTAATCTTCTGGGATTCATCAGCTGCACGCTGTGCAAGGGTTCTTACCTCTCCAGCAACGACAGCAAAACCTCGTCCCTGCTCACCCGCTCTAGCCGCTTCTACTGCAGCATTCAATGCAAGTAGGTTGGTCTGAAAGGCTATATCGTCAATGATATTAATAATATCAGTAATGCTCATACTGGCTTCCGTAATTCCATCCATGGCTTGGGTCGCTTGTGCCGATACTTCGACTCCCTCATTGGCATACTGTTGAGCAGCAACTGCTATCTGGTTCGCCTCACTCGCATGCGATGCATTTCGTTGTACGGACTCTGTCATCTCCTCCATATTGGCTGAGGTCTCTTCGAGACTTGCCGCTTGCTCACTAGTTCTTGTAGAGAGCTCATCATTTCCCTTAGCGATCTGACGTGCGCCAGAGGAGATCTCTTGTGAAATTTGTCGAGCCTCTTGCACAATATTCTGCAAGTTCGTCATACTGCGATTGTAAGCCTTTTGAAGTATCTCAAACTCACCAGAATATTCTCCCTGCATACGCTGGGTCAGGTCTCCGTTTGCTAGAGTAGGTAATACCTCTAATAACTCATGAATCGGCGCATGAATCGTGTTTATAACATTATTAATTCCCTCTCCTAATGTCCGCATAAAGCCATGATAATTTTCTGTATGAAGTCTCTTATCCAAGTACCCCGATTCGGCATCATGGATCAGCTGTCCAATGGCCTCTTCCGCTTCTAACTGGTCCGTTTGGTCATGCCATTCAACCGTATATCCAATTCTATTTTCTTCTTCATCAGTTACTGGGTTGACCGTTAATGCAAAGGTGAAACCACTAATCAATACAGTAGAGCTAAAAGTATCTTCCAGCTCCAAGAGCATAGCTCGAATTCTCTCTGGATCTTTATGGAAAATATCAATATTGGTACCCATAAGTTGATCCGCATGGAAACCAGAGATGCTCTCTTGAATCTTCTTTTCTCGATGATCGAAGAACTGTTGCAAGCTACGATTTAGGTAGATAATATTAAACTCCTCATCTGCTACCATGATATTGCCGGTTACCGTGTTGAGAGCCACCTTGATCCGTTGCGCCTCATTCATCTCTTGCTGCATTCGACCAATCAGCTCGTCCTTCATCCTCTGCAATGAATTCATCAAGTGCCCAGGTTCATCATCGGCCGTCGTTTGGATCTCATCGGAGAAATCCCCAATCGAGATATGTTCCGCAACCTCCATCGCCCCTCTGATCGGATGAACAATTGAGCGACTGATTCGGCGAGCTAAAAATAGAAATCCAACTAGCGCCAGCAGTGCTGTAAGAACTCCTATCCACATCATCTGTTGAATAAATGCCTTTTGATCGAGATAATACTGACCCACATCATCACTCAGCATCTTCACCAGCTCATCCAAGCTAGCGATAATAAGTGGTTTATAGTCCAACCACTCATCATAGGCATCGAGAACAGCATCCAGATCTTCTGAGAGATAGATCTCCACCATCTTTACAGCCAGAGCATTAAATCCCTTATGTCCCTTCTCATACCTAGCAACCGATTCTGCCATTCGCTCTTCCGATAGCGAAGGAATCGTCTCCTCCCAGAGCGATTGCACATCATCAATAACAAACTTAAGGTGTTCTGCAGAACCTGGTGAGGTAATCATATCACTGGCAATGGCAGCCATTCTGTACTCCACCTCTCGATAAAGCAGTTGCATCTTGCGCATATTATCAAGCGGCGTCACCTTGCGCTCATAAATATTCTCCAACACATCAATCTGTCCAGAAGAGAAGAGAAGAGCCCCCCCCATCACTCCCACAAAGAGAACACTACTGATCCCTACGATCAGCATAATGCGCCCAAAAATTCCTGTTTTACGAAGTGTACTGAACGATTGATTTGTTTTTGACATTTTAAATACCTACCTATCTTTCTATAGGAAGCCCAGCTTTTTTCCAACCAGGGTATCCATTACGATACCAGTATACATTTTTATATCCAGCACGGTGAAGAACCACAGCAGCCTTATAAGATTTCCAACAATAAGGGCCTTGGCAATAGATGATCAACGAGGTGTTTTTGTCACCCGGGATTTTTTTGGTGTTAAAACGATCCTTTGAAGCATCAAAATCTGGGACTTTCACCTTCCGCTGACCTCGATAGGTTAAAAGAAGTGCTCCAGGCACATGCCCCTCCACATACTCAGCCTTCTTGCGTGTGTCAATAATAACCGCACCTTTCATATTGGCTTTCACCCAACCAGTATCCACCGTTGGAATATTGGTGATTGTTTCAGGGGTTAAGACCTTTGCGGCAAACACATTAGCTCCCGAAAGAGAGAGCGCTGCTAGTATCCAAAAGAGGACAAACTTCTGCTTAAAACTACTCATGATAATGACTCCTTAGCTATCAATTTATAAAAAATTTTCCTTTAGGAAAATTGGGTATCATGGATTGTTAAAGTGAGACCCAATTTTAGGACAGCTACTTAAGACAATTTTTTATGTATAATTCACCCTTAAAAAGGAGCATAAAAAATGGCAGCAAAACGCAAAAGACATACCCCGGAATTCAAGACTAAAGTAACCTTAGCCGCACTTAAAGGTGACATGACTAGCAATGAATTGGCATCTAAATTTCAGGTCACACCATCACAGATTAGCACTTGGAAGAGGCAGTTGATAGAGGAAGCTCCGACCATATTTACACACCCCTCTAAGAAAAAAACCAAGAGTGAAGAGGAGATTACATCCCCTCTATTTGAAGAGATAGGAAGGTTAAAGATTCAGCTAGATTGGTTAAAAAAAAAGTCTAAAGAGCTCAACTTCTAAATATAAAAATAATGGTAACTATTCAGGACTGAAAAAAAACATCAAAAAAAACTAAAAAAGTACTTGACAGGGTTTTTCATCAAAAACAGCATTTTCACTAGTATTCTGCTCTTC
>JGI26249J51723_1000641_pt1 | contig 11928 bp, 13 predicted proteins | sample SaaInlV_135m_DNA_FD_51723 | JGI IMG/M metagenome (IMG submission 51723) | reverse complement strand
AGCCAAATTCTGGCTATTCTTAAAATACCAATATATCCAAACTGCCATCAAACCAATCCAGGCAACCTGAATCACAATAAAAACAAAAATAGGATGAAATAAAGCTTGAAGGCTTTTCATAAAAGAGTCTCTGGATTAGAAGAAATGTCCAAGTTTTTAAACCTTCCTTAATTGCGTTAAATATTACATAAGTTTTACATTCGTATTCGACATTCAAGGTTACAATGTTAACCATTGAAGAAAAATTAAGTTAACTATAACCCAATTGAAAGAAACCTACTATGCCAACTTTATCACGAGTAAAGCCTAAGCTCACGTTTAACAAGGGCATTGCTGGATTTTTTATCTTCCTTCATCTTGGAGCGCTATTGGCATTTTTCCCTTTTGCTTTTTCCTGGAGTGCGGTAGCTCTGATGTTATTCTTGCACTGGTTGACTGCTTCTATTGGAATTTGTTTTGGTTATCATAGGTATCTTACCCACAGAGGAATGGATCTTCCAAAGTGGCTGGCTAATACTATTGTGTTTATCGGATCACTAGCTTGCCAGAACGGACCTATTAAGTGGGTGGCTCATCACCGGATGCACCATGCAGGATCAGATACAGAGCGGGATCCACATAGCGCAAAAAATAGTCTCTGGTGGGCACATCTAGGGTGGATGGTCTATAAACACCCAGAATTCGACGATGACAAAGTAATTCAAAACTACACGAAGGATATTTCAGACAACAAGTTTTATCAGTTTCTAGAAAAAAACTATATTAAAAATCAGTTTGTACTTGGCTTTATTTTTCTTGCAATCGGAGGACTACCTTGGGTTGTATGGGGAATATTTTTGCGACTCGTACTTGTCTATCATGGCACTTGGTTTGTTAATAGCGCGGCACATGCTTTTGGCTATAAAAACTTTGAACTTGAAAACGATCTTTCTACTAACTGTTGGTGGGTGGCTATTCTCGCCTACGGAGAAGGCTGGCACAATAACCATCACGCCTTTCCAAAATCAGCTCAGCATGGTCTGCGTCCCATGGAGCTAGACATTACCTGGATGGCCATCTGGNCTCTCAAAAAAATGGGTCTGGTAAAAAATATCAGAGTTGCCAAAGTGAAACGATCCACAAACGCCACCTCTATCGATTCAGCTTTTGAAGGAGAAATGGTTAAACAAGCTGCTTAATTACCCTCCTCCCCGCATGGCACTGACTACACAAGCCTATGGACNTGTGAAAAATAAAAACCATTTTTCACAGGGCCCACAGGCTCTGCTGCTAGATTATTTTTTAGGAATGGGGCAGGATCTTCTCCCCATAGGTCATTAGATATAAATTCATGTGAAGCCCCTTTTTTTCTATCAATAAACTCTGCACTTTCCATGTTTTTAATCTCATTCGAACACAAACTCAATATGGTAACCAGAGTATTTTCTTAAGTTGATTACCCGGTTTTCAAATATCAGGTACTGNCCCTTGATGCCTGTAAGTTTTTCAGTAAACTCACCTTCCTTATCCAGNTTGTGACTTGTTATTTTTAATGGAACAGATTGAACAGGATAAGTAAAGGATTNAACTTCTTCTTCNTGCAAGGCGTATTGACTAAGTTCTCTAGGAATACAACGAATCATTTTTTCACGCACAGTAGAAAAATCTATGTCTTCAACTTTCCCTAAAAGCATTTTTCTCCAGTTGGTCTTATCAGAAATATTTTTAGCCAAGGCTATCTCAATTTGGCCCGATAGAAGCCTGCGGGGAACCTTGGCAATAATCAATGCTTTGACCGCTCCTTGGTCGATCCAACGGCTTGGAATATTATAATGACGGGTTATTCCTACCTTCACTCCGGATGTCTGTGATAGGTAAACATAATGGTCTATATTGCAGTATTTTTCATAAAACTCTCGATCAGCTTCATTCCCTTTATCATGTTGGCATTTTTCTGGACGTACCGAACAAATATCATTTTCCGGCAAGTCTCGCGCGCACGGGAAACAATACCCATCATTATATGTTTTTTTAATTTTGCGACCACACTCAACACAGGTGATTATGCCTGTATATCTAATGGTTGCCCGATGGCCTACCATAGGTGTTAAGGAATATGATTGGTCATTGAAGTTTAAGAAATACTGTATGGGAGTATCTGCCTTATGAGTCATTTTACTCAACTGACCACTAATTACTTTTGGCATCGAATCAAAGTTTCCTATTTATCAAAGATATTAGTTGGAAGACGATTTTTTTGAAGTGAAATAGTATAAGGCAAATAGAGCGACACTAACTCCAAAAATCAAAGTGAATGATTCAAAGATAAGAAAAGAAAGACAAAATAAAACCAGATAGAGCAATATTTTAATCACCTAGTATCTCAAATCGCCCATGAATTTTTCTCAATAATATAAACTGATTGTAAGGTGTTGATTAGGTTCTTAACGGAATGGCCTCTAAAACTTAAATTTGATTCTATATTAGAGTTGATAGGACTCAGATCATTAATTTTAAAAAAGAGGTTCTGTTAACCACCCATAATACCCAACCAATCTTCCAAGCTCTTAATTTGCAAGTAAGAATTAGTTTCACGAACGTTGCCCATCGGCGCAGATGGTTTCCCCCCATAATTATGTCCTGGATAAAGCACCACCTCATCCTGAATCTTTGCTAGCCGTCGAGTTAAGGTGTCATACATAACCTCACTATCACCCCCTGGCAAATCAACACGGCCACATCCTTGCAAAAACAAAGTATCTCCGGCAACAAGAGAGTCTCCAACCCGAAAACACTGAGATCCTGGAGTATGTCCTGGTGTATGCAAAAAAGTAATGTCTATGGACCCAATGCTTAGGACTTCTTCGCTATCAGTCAAGCGCAAATCTGAATCCGAAAGGCCTGTCACCTGCTTTAACCCTTCGGCTTCATGTTTGTTTACATAAACAGGGGCAGAATTTTTTTCCATCAATTCAGCAAGCCCTGTAATATTCATGCCAAAAATACTACCCCCAACATGATCCGGGTGGTAATGGGTAACCAAGGAGCCTTTCAACTTCATTTCCTCGGTTTCAATCACATTAAGAATCCCATCAATATCCCATGCTGGGTCAACAATCACACATTCCCGGGTATTTTTATCTCCAATTATGTAAATAAAGTTTGCCATTTGCTTAGCAGAAGAATCTGATTGACCAATATCGACTCCTGACAATAACTGTTTAAAAAATAACGGATTTTCTTCAGACACAAAATTCCCCCTTACCGGTTTTATTGAAACGTTCCCAGCCAAATCAACTTGCGCATTGTAACAGATCCTATTATTTATACACTGTTGGTGGAACGAACCAATTGGTTACACTTGCAGGGTTAGCTATGTTAAAATCTAGTTAGACTTTGATTCTTAATAGCTCTGATAATAGCTCTGATTAAATATTTGAGTTAGAAAAATAATTAAGTGTTTTTTTAGAAAACTCCTAGCCAAGCCATGTGTCGGNCGACCTNTTCCTANCTATCCTGGTCTCTATTCGATTNCATTGCCGAATGAGTANCGAAGGTTAATTAACTTAGNTGACCCACCTTCAGCACGAACTCTCATCAAACTGTAGGTNAAAATATTTTGGAATATTTATTAACGCTCTATCACACGCTACGATTTTGGATTGTAATAGTAATCCTATCTATAATTCTTGGAACTATAGCTATTATTCTGGGAATATTTGATAAAAGCGGAAATCAATCTCATAAAGTGGCTGCTTTATGGAGCAGGTTAATTTGCGAGTGGAATGGTATTCGAGTTGAAGTTAGTGGGGCAGAAAATATCTTGGTTGATCAACCTCAAATTTTTATAGCAAATCACCAAGGCTACTACGATATTTTCACTTTAGCAGGTTATTTGCCTGTCCAACTCCGATGGGTTTCAAAAGCGGTCTTATTTCGAGTCCCATTTATGGGTTGGGCAATGAGTGCAGCAGGTTATATTCCTGTTGAAAGAAATAATCGAAAACAATCATATCAAGCTTTCCTGAGCACACTCGAAGCTATCAAAGCAGGAAGTTCTGTAGTTGTTTTTCCTGAGGGGACACGATCTGAGGACGGAAACATCGGTGTTTTTAAAAAAGGAAGCCAACTCCTAGCCCAACGCGCCAAAGTACCAATGGTCCCTGTAACAATCATAGGAACTCGGGATATCATCCGTAAGGGGAGTATGCTTATTAACCCTAAGGCAGTCAGAATTATTATTTCCCCTTGCATAAATCTGGAGGGGGAAGATGCAAAAAAAGGTGATGAAAGACTTCAAGAAATTCGTAATATAATATGTGAAAACTTTAAAGCTACCTGAATGCATTCCTTACAAAAGGCCTCTTAAAAAAACTTTACGCGATTCACTTACGGTTAAAAAATTTCATCAGTGATCTCTTTCGAGGTTATTAAATTTTTCCTGCTAAAGTTGAACTGCCACCCACAAGCCCACCGCAATAAAATTCTTATTTGCTAGTTCTAATGTGCAATATATAGTCCATCTTGTCTGACGAAGAAAAACTTACATCTGTAAATGTTATTGTGCTTCCTGAAACTGAAAAATTTCCACTTTGCACTTTACCATTAATCGAACAAATTATATTATTTGCTGACGCAGGTTCAAAAGCAAAATCCCCCTTTTTTAATTCATATGTTGTTTTAGAATCAGATAAAGTTATGTTGTCTAACGTATCGTAGGATGCCATAGGAGTAACCTCGCAAAAAAAAACAAAAGGAGCTTTTAGTGCTATAAATGGTTCCTCAATCTAATATATCTAAAACTGCTCTAATACCCATTTTTTTTAGCAACAGCTAAAAAATCTCTCCTTAAAGTATTGGCTGATTTTCTTAAAAGTCCTGCCGTTGCCTTAGAGAACTAGTGCTTCTCTTTTTGAATAAAATCCCAAACATCCCGCGGGTGTTCTCTAAGGTCTTCAATATTTCTCCATACTTTACGCACCATTCCTGTTTTATCGATCACGAAAGTAGAGCGTTCAATCACCTTGACCATTTGTCCAAGATCATCTTCTTCCTTAATCACACCATATAATTCGGTGATTTTTTTATACTCATCAGCCAGTAAAGTAAAGCCCATCTGATAAACTTCAATAAACTGTTGATGTGAATTAACCCCATTCCAACTGCAACCCAACAGCTCAACTTCACGGGTTTTAAACTTTCTATTCCACTCATTAAAACTTACCATTAACCTAGTATCTTCAGGACTACTGTCTTTGGCATAAAAACATAATACTACCCATTTTTTATCCTGAAAGTCCTTAAGTTTGACCATAACCTTTTCCTCAGCGGAAGGGCTACTTGCACCTGCTTTGTACCCATAAACAGCCGGCAAATCAAAACCGGGTGCACGATCACCTGTCTCTAGATCACCTGACATGAAAACCTCAATTCAAAAGTTAACAAGAATTATTCACCAAATGCAGTTTTTAATAATGGTTCCACTTCACCCTTAGCTTCCATTTCATCAAGGATATCAGTATCCCCGTAAAACTTTCCGTCAATAAAAACCTTAGGCAATGTTGGCCAATTTGTCATTTTGCTCAAAGCTTCTCGTTTATTCATATTCTCCAAAACATTTACCACTTCAAACGGATGTCCATATTTGTTAAAAAACTGAACTGTTTCTGCCGTGAACCCACATTGCGGGGCAGACTTAGTGCCTTTGCCATAAATCAATATTTTGTTATTAGCTATTTCTTCTTTAATTTCATCATCTATCGAAGACATTCTTGAAAACTCCTATATATAAAAGATTAGTATTTTTTTTAAAAAAACTGAGAAATTTGTTATTTCTAAGCGGGTACTGCAGTTTTTATTTCTGCAGCATGAACACGACCATCTTGCATCGCTGGGTTCAATACAGCTTGAACCGCTCGATGCCTTGCCATTAAATCCATAGGCTCAAATGTAGCTGAGGTCACATGAATGATAAAATGATCACTCATGCCTGTTTTATCAAGTATTTCAACCTCGGCATCAGGAATCGACTCCTTCACCAAAGTTGCTAAATCTGGAATGCTAATCATAGGCTGTTAAAACTCCCAATAAATAATGGTGCACTATTAAACAAGTTACAGTTTATTTGATTCTATAGTCTATGAAAAGGTTTAAATTATTCATTATCATCAAGGATATCGACCCAAAAATCAACCAATCACGAACCAAGCAAATCTTTAATTTTAATTAATATAAAATACTACCGATAATATTTTAAGTAATAGCCACAAATTTTCCATATTTTTAGTATAATAAAAGAAACTTAAAGAGCATTTAAGTTATCTAACAGAATGTCACACCCTTTATATACAGTATTTTACCATTGGAGGAACGAATGGCTGTTACACAGGAGTTTGTTAAAGTCTCAATGATTGCCAGGGATGAGGTCAAGAAGTTAATAAACGCAGAAAATAACCCAGAAATAGGCCTGCGCCTAGGTGTAAAGGGTGGCGGTTGTTCTGGTTTGTCTTACGACCTTGCGTTCACACCAACAGAAAAAGGCGACACAGTGATTGAACATGAAGGCTTCAAGGTTTTCATGGATGCTAAAAGCCTCATTTACTTGAAGGGGATGATGCTGGACTACAAAGGCGGGCTTGATGGTAAAGGGTTTGTTTTTGTAAATCCAAATGCCACCTCAACTTGCGGTTGTGGAGAGTCATTCTCTATCACCTGATAATAGACACCGCTTGCAAATCGTTACTTGGAAACTACTCTTTCTTCTCAGGAAAACCACCGCTATTTACGTGAAAAAGCTGGCTACTTTTTCCTGAAAGACTTGTGTCTTATTTCAGCTGAAGGCTCAGATCTTTTTAGCTATCTCCAGACCCAAACAACTAACGATGTAAATGAGCTAAAGCCGGGGCAAGGTCAAAATAATGCCATTGTTGATCGAAAAGCCAGGGTTATCTCTACATTCTCCCTCCACCGGACAGGAGAAGAGTCGGCAGTTATACTGGTTGAGACTCAACAAAAAGAAAATCTACTGGACCACCTAAACTCCTTCCTTTTCCGTGAAGACGTAACCCTCACATTATCCAATCATTTTGTTCTCGCATTGCAAGGTCCAAAAAGCCAAGAAATTATAAAAATTTTCACTCGAAGTGACGATTCTATTCCGGAAAAACCTAACGACATCTGTAGGTTTACATTCGAAGGACTACCTGCTCTAGCAATCGTTAAATCGCTGACAGGAGAAGAAGGGTGTGTTCTAGTATTCCAAACCGAATCAGAAAATCCCATCTCAAAGAAATTATTGGAGTTTGAGCAACAAAATCTATTAACCCATATTGACCCTCATGCACAAGAAGTATTTCGCATTGAATCTGGTATCCCTTCCTACGGCAAGGATATTAATGATAAAAATATTCTCCCTGAAACAGGTCTCGAGCATAGTGCTGTCAGTTACAATAAGGGTTGCTATATTGGGCAGGAAGTTATTGCTCGCATCAAAACCTATGGCGCACCCAATTTTGCACTAATGGGATTAATCATTGAAGGTGATACTCTCCCGTTACATGACGATGAAATAAAACTTAACTCTAAAAAACTAGGTGTGATTAAAAGTTCTATCTTTTCTTATTCACTTCAGAAAAACATCTCGTTAGCTTACATTCAAAAAGATCATCGAAGTCCAGATATTGATTTGGATGTAACAATAGACAACAAACCCTATAAAGTAAGAACCTGCCTTCTCCCTTTTTATCAGCCACAAACACGCAAAGATCGCTCCAAAGTATTGCAGGATAAAGCGCTTAAACTATATCAGAGCCAAGATGATCTCAATCAACCAATCACCCTTCTTAGAGAAGCAATTGAACTTGACCCTCAAAATGCTACTGCATATGAAGCATTGGGGGTATTTTTATCCAAACAAAATAAATTGGATGAGGCTATCGCTCTTATGAAACGACTGGTAGAGATCAACCCTGAAGAAATCATGGCTCATTCGAATCTCTCTGTATATTACATGCAACAGGGGAGAATAGAAGATGCTGAACGAGAAAAAGGAGAAGCAACTGCACTACAATTTGACAAAGCAATCGCAGAAAATATGGCTAAAAAGACAACTGCAGATAAAGTAAAACAGGATCTAGCTGAAAGAGAGCAGAAAATTTCAATGTTCAAACAAGTTCTAGAAATAGACCCCGTCGATCAAGTAGCAAATTTTGGATTAGGATCTGTTTATCACGACCTTAAACGCTATGATGAAGCTCTACCTCCACTTCAAACGGTTGTAAAAGAATATAAAGATTATTCTGCAGCTTATGTCCTTTTAGGAAAGACCATGGAAAAACTTTCACGGCAGGATGAGGCGATCCAAACATATCGAGAAGGTATCGCCGTAGCTTCTAAAAAAGGCGACTTAATGCCACTCAAGGAAATGCAACAAAAACTCAATCAATTATTACACTCCAACCCCTGACTCTTTACGTATCCCCACAAATCAGAATTAGGAGAAAAAGCCCCTTTCTTGATAAGACCTTGAGTAATCTTTACTCCATGATCCATCAAAAACCAAAATTTAAGTAGTAACTTCTCTTCAACCGTGGTGAAAGCATCCTCCCAGGAAGTAATTGATTTTTGTTTTGCAACGGAGTCATAAAGACTGGAAGAAATATTTAGCCGGTATTTCTTAATAAAAACATTAAACCCTTCCACCAGCAAGGACTTAAAGTCTTCTCGGCTAATTTTTATTACCTCGGAGACACTGGGAACATATTGCCTATGGTACTCAAAATACTTTAGCTTGTAATATTGATGAATTGTATTTAATCGATGGTAACAATGCATATGGATCACACTTGCACCATAAATACGAATGGCGTACTTTTTGATAGAAAGCTTACCGAGTTGAAGTAATATTTTATTCAACCGCCCCCTCTCAAACATATGAATATATACCGTACTCAGATGCTTACAGCACTGAGCTTCGATACTATCTTTCAAGAATTTTGATTGTGGGGTAATCCGGTACCAATAAATTTCATCTCTTGCAACCTTCAAAGAAGTCTCAAATGTATCAATAACCTGATGTGAGCTAGATTGTTTTGCCTTACGAGCAATTTGAAACGAACTAACATCGGAAAAACCACGACCTTGCAACTCACCTTGGAATCTTTTTTTCTCTCCCATCAAGATTCCTGCTCGTTCTCGGATACAATCCTTAGCCTTAGAAACACCCCGTAAAGCCAAACTCACATCTCGAGGACGTAAAGATACCCCATGACTTACCGAAAAATCGTCTATCTCCACAAGAGTGTTATAGTTTAGTTTGTCGACATGCAGCAGTTTTTGGATAGTCCTTTCACTAAACCCGCATCTCTCAAAAGTTTTTTCTTTTTTATGCTTGATCTCCTCCCAGTATTTTCGAGTCCCCTCATTGCGATTAAATTGACCTTCGATCTCACGCCTAGCTTTAAAAAAATAACTTCTCATCAAAAACCATTTATTCTTTATAGTTGCGTCAATAATCCATTTATATTTGGGAGTCAACGTTGTTAATTTTGAATCACCTAAAAACCTTATTTCTCCTGTTTTAATAATGTGATCCAATAACTCTAAGTGACGATCTAGAAGGAAGGGATTTACTTGTCCAACAAACTTTCTAAATATTGTCTTCCAGCGGTACACGTCAAACACTGCCCCACCCATTTGTTTTTTACATTCAAACTTCTTTTTGATTGCCAAGGCACCTTTTTTATCTATCTGGTTATAAAGTTCATCACGGTCAACAATATTTCTTACCCTGATTTGTCTTAGTCTACTGACAACTGCAGAGAGGTTCTTTTTTAAGACCTCATCGATCTCACTATATTCAAGAGCAGAAGAAAAGTATATTTCGACAAGTATCTCATTAATATCATCTTGAGAACCTGAAGTCTTCTTCCTTCTTTTTTTATAACCACTAAATTTAAGTATTGCCACACCCGATTGGCAATCACGAATATCATTAAGGTATTTTCTGGCTAAAGAGAGTTCACCCTGATACGCATAAGGATCATTCATGATCCTTAAAAACATAATCTCTGCATTTTCAAGGTCCCGTTTTGACAGAAATTCAAGTCCGTCATTTAGAGGGTCATAAGAAAACATAAGTAAATTTCAGAGTACCTAGTTATAAAAAACCAACCGGTAACGAATTAGACAGTCAAAGGAAATGCTGACTGAGGAATCAAACTTAAAAAACGAGCCGTCAGTCGAAGTTTGAACTTTTATCAGTAGATAATTGGATCAAGCAAGAAAACTTCATAAATAGTCAAACAAGAGAAAATACCCAGATTGGGCACGAAAAGGATCTTGCATTAATTTCGATCTCTAAGACTAAACTTATTATTGTTTGATGAATTTTAGGAGAGAAAGATTTTTTATAAGGTGGGTTTTTTATTAATCAAAAAGGCCTAGAGTTAGGGTAGGAAATAAAAACACGATTAAAACGGGATAACTTCTTACATAGAATTATAAACCAAAAAAAAACGGGGAAGAGCGGCTCTCAAGCCGTCCTTCCCCGATCAATACCTAACAGACTTTACTCAGATTAGTAGTGGAGAGTATTCCACTGCGTAACTGCTTTCTGTCCGTTTCTTTCTTTGTTACCACCATTCCAGATCGCAATCGCCATTGGTGTCTTACCACCACTGAATTGCGTGTCATTGCTGTCGCCAGTGCTTAGGGAACGTTTGAATACAACCGCCCAGCGGTTGTTTCTCCAGTTGCCTTCACCCTGAACGTCTTGATGAGCCTGGGTGGTCAATGTGCTGAATCCTTCAGCATTCAGGTCTTCTACAGCAGATACACGCATGCCAGCATCCGAAAGGATGTTGCCTGTTGCACGACCTGGATTGTAGACACCCTCGTTCTGACCCATTCCAAAATCAATGTTGGTAGAACGCTTGCTGATGTCACCTGCTCCACGGTTTTTATAAGAACCGGTTTTTGTTCCAGACTTATGAGCAGTATCTATACCAGATAACTTCCCATCAGGCTCAAACATGTAGTAACCAGCAGAACCCATTGCCATGTTGTCATACTGGTCTTCCATATCCTGCATGTTACTTCCTTCTTTGTCCCATGTAGCTTTCCACTGCCAGATGTTAACGCGTTCGCCGTCTCCACCCATCGTGAACGGAGGCTCTTCGCCACTCTGATTCACAGGAAACATGATCGCAGCCTGATCCTTATACTGCTGGGATCGAACCATGATGTCGTTTCGGGTAGCATCGCCATACTCCAGATGAACAGCAATTTCCTTGCCGTTCGTCGCAGCTTTAACGAAAACATACTTGGTTGATGGATTTGGCCACATTGGATTTGTAATCATCTGAGGGTCCATATCGATGATCACATGTTTCAGAGCTGTCGGACCATATCGCTCTGACCAAAATGGATTATCTGGAGAGGTTGGAATCGCTCCAGATACTTTTACCGCTTTGATGTCTGCTGCATTAGCTACAGAAAACATCCCAAGCGTAAAAGCAATAATTAATGCTTTTATTAATTTACTATGTCTCACAGTATTACCTCCTCTAACTATCAGTTTTAGGATAAAATTCTACTGAAACTATTATCTCGGTTCACATTCCGCTGGTGCATTCGCAATCAGATCGTTTTCCATACTATAGGATAGCGAGCGGTATTCCGGTTCCTCAACCTTGACTGGATCAACATCCAACAAGGAAACCTCGTTTTTAATGAAGGAGGAAAGAATGTCAACAATATCCTTGTATACTCCACGTTCTGCTTTCCTAGAAGCAAAGATGCAAAATAAAGGCATCCAGCGACCCACATGGTTTCGAATGAACTTCTTCATACCGCTTAGGAGCACGCCTATCTTTCGTTCATCGTGGCCATTCTGTATTCCATAGGCCATACGAAAACACATATAGGACATGAAAGCTAATTCATTAGAAA
>JGI26249J51723_1000637_pt1 | contig 11981 bp, 13 predicted proteins | sample SaaInlV_135m_DNA_FD_51723 | JGI IMG/M metagenome (IMG submission 51723) | reverse complement strand
ACAGATCTATACACGTCTGCCTCTTTTTTAGCACCTGTGCACACTAATTTTCCTGATGCAAAAATCAAAATTACTGTTTTTGGGTCCACCATTCTGTGAATTAGTCCTGGGAATTGCTCTGGCTCGTACATACTTCTTGGTAATGTTCTTGCTGCTTTTTCTAAATGGATTTTTCCACCAAGACTTATTGATGAAACAATATTTTGAACTGAAATTATTGCATCTTTTTTTATTTTGATTTTTGCTTTTCTTAATTTTTGAACTACTGTATTTACAGCTGTAATTGACAATTCTTCAGATTTAGCACCTGTGCACACCATTTTACCTGTTCTAAAAATCAAAGTTGCTGTTTTTGGTGTAGTTAACCTAAATACCAATCCTGGGAATTGCTCTGGATTATATTCTGTTTCTGGAAATTTTTCATCTATTTTCACTAGATCCATTTTTTGATCAATTGATGCTGATGATACCACATTCACTATGTTTACAATTGGTTTTGTTTGTGGCATGCGAGGGAGTTTATGTATTTCCTTATATATACTAGCAATGATTTTTATGTTTTTTAATGATGTCCTACCCATTGATAACTAAATTCTTCTTCAATCATATCTGTAATTATTTTATCATCTTTAATTTTCATTTCAGGTAAATTGACCTCAAAGAATCCTAATTGACCTTTCCATGGAATAGGAATTCTAAATGATTTGGCATTTTTTAAAATAAATCCAAATGTTTTTTCATGAAAAGTTTTTGATGAAAAATGTTTATTTTTATCTATTTGAATTTCTTTTAATGATTCATATTTTTTTACATCACACAACTCTGCTTTTCCTATTATTGCACTTGTTGTAAATTTTTGCTCCATTTTCAATTTTTTACATTCTTCTTTTCTAATTTTAATTGGTGCATGTATCAAAAATTCTCCACGAAAATTTGTATTCCACGTTCTTAATTCTATTGTTTTTCTATTCTGAATAATTAATTCTGCAAATGGTTGACAAATTGAAAGACATTTCATAATTATAATGGTAGAATTTTTATGTAAATTAAAACTGTGAAGCTTGTTTAACTAATTCTGAAAGTTCACTGTTTCTTGCTTCGGGAAGCTCTGTAATTCCTCCTATCAAACTATCTGTAACAATTCCTTTTTCTGCTAATACATTTGCAGCCATTAATGATGTTCTTCCAGCCATACAAACCATCAATGATTTACCTTTTGATTCTTGAAGTGAATTATTAATTTCATCTGGAATCCCTTGTCCTGATAATAGTTGTTGTGCTGTTCTTGCATTTGGTATAATTATTTTACTTTTATCAATACCTAAAGATTTTGCAAGTAATTCTATTCCTCCTTCTTGAGGGGTATATTGTGTATGAATCCAAATAACTTTGTCATAATCATCTGCATTTGATGCTACATCTTGTGGTGATACTTGTCCTGGAGGCTGTATTTTTCCAATTTTTTCCAAGTTCTTTCTATATTTCTCTATTCCATCACAAATCATTACTACAAATTTATTTCCTTTATTTGTGCTGGCTAGTTGTAAAGTTGCATAAAGTTCTAATGCACTACTCTCTCCAATGTCGTGACCTTTTTCTACGAAAAATTTTAGGAGTGGTTTTGCTTTTTCAAAATCTACTTCATATTCTCCCGCATATTTGTCTGGTTGATAATATTTTAAGCCATCCGCATTATTGTGAGTTCTAATCCCTGCAACATCTTGTCCTTGGTGGAAATATAACATGAACTCCCTTTTTGTTATATTTTTCAGATATGTATTTACTTAATCCTCCTGAAGTTCCTCCTGTACCAAATGTACATAGGATGTTAAATTCTTCAAGTGAATTTCCATCTTTATGTAATTGCTGATCTATTTCTGCCCCTGTTATGGTTTTATGTGCATTCACATTCAAATCATTATCATATTGTTCTGGACAGAAACAATTGTATATTTTTGAGAGTAATTTTGCTAAATTAATAATATCTTGTTTTGCTAATAATGATTCTATTTCATTAGATGAATTATCAAAAATACTTGGATCAAATCCCATCTGAGATAATTGAGAACGAATGTTACCTGCTGTTGCTTTTGCAACTAATTCATCTTTCTTACCTTCCATTCCTGGTGCAGGACAAATATCCATCTCTAAATCCATAATTTTGATATTCATATTTCTTAATTCGTGAAATACTCCTTCTTGTAATTTTCTTGAAACAATTGTGACTACTTGTAATCCTAATTTTGATAACATTCCTAATGCAATTCCAAAATTACCTGATGTTGCCTCAATTACGGTTTGTCCACTTTTTATTTTTCCTGTTGTAATTGCATTGTAAATTATATTCGCTGCTGGTCTTATTTTTATTGAACCTGTAAGTAATGTGGAATCTAATTTTCCATAAATTTGTAATTCTGAATTAGAGAGATCTAGATTGTAAACTTCTTTGGCACATTCTTTAAAATCTGCTGTAATGTCTACTAGTGGTGTTGCATTTACCACCTTTTCTCCTTCTTGATTATTTTCTAAATGTGGTACTTTACTCCAAATTTCTTTTTCAAAACGTGCAAGTAGATCTTTGTCAATATTGTTATCTTGATTTTCTTCCAATTTTATTTCTAATTTTTAATGTTTAAAAGGTCATATAAAATATCTGATATTCTTACTATTGTTTTCCAATTTTTAATTCTCCTATTCATACATCTAAAATACTGATAACTTTGTTTGGAATATCTTTTAATCTACTTACTGCCATAGTTTTGTCATATCCTAAATGTTTTAGATTATTTGCTATGGTNGTAGCTCTAATTGTATTTGGACCTAANCCTAAAGCAACCATGCTAATNCCTAATCCTTTTAATGATTTTGTCNTATTTCTAACTGCATCTGAATCTGAAGGTTCACCATCAGTTAATGTCAAAAAAATATTTGGTCTTTTTGATTGTAAAGTTGGAAACATTTTATCATATATTTCTGCTAATGGCGTTGATCCATTTGCAACTATTTGTGCTAACCTTTTTGCAGTAATATTATTCCATTTTACATTCTCTTCTTTAATTGACCAGCATATCATTGATCTATTTTGAGTACTAAATGCATATACTGCAAATTTTACTTTAAGAAATGCTAGTACTTCACATAATGCTATTGTTGCTTTTTTGTATTCAATTGCATCTGAAGATATACTTGATGAATGGTCTAATAATATCACAATTTTNGTTTTAATTGATTTTTTTATATCTGTAAAAAATGGTTCATTTCCTTCAATGTAATTTTCCTCATCAAATTCATCTCCAGATTTTACATGTTGTTCTTTCCAACCTGCTTTCCATTCTTTAAATTTCATTTTTAATCCATTGATTAAACTCACGTCATAGATTGCTGTTTCATCAATATTTTTTGTAGATGGAATTTGAATTCCTATNGTTTCTGATGATAATCCTTTGTTTTCCATTTTTTTATTTTCATCAATTAGCACTTTGTATTCATCATAAACATTCTCTCCTTTTACTACTGATGAAGGATCAATTGAACCAAAATCCCCCTCTTTATTTTTAGAAATTACTTTTAGCACTTTTCGTAACTCTTCTTCTGATAATGCCATTCCAGCTTTCATAAACGCCACTGATATTGGAATTGTTAATAGTGAATCGATTTCTAAAATTTTAATTATTTCAGTTACATGTTTTTCAATCCAATTTGTTTTTTGATTATTTTTTATTGCTTCGTTGACAATTTTTTTTGCAAATATTGCTGCTTTTTTAATTTTTTCAAAGTGGCTTGATTGTATATTTCCTTTAATTGCTCCAAACATAAAATATTGATAAAATGCTTCTACAATTCTTGCTTTTCCATAAACTGTATGAAGTTGTGGTCTTGCCACAAGCATGTATGTGTAATTAAAAATAATTTCTTCATCCATCCCTTTCCAAATTTTTCTGCCTAACTGTTCTACTCTTTTTGTTTCCATTGTGTTAAGAATAAAACCAAAAGCATGATCTTCACTGAGAATTTTTTCACAATATTTTATTTTCATTGCTTCATACCATGATGATATTCTAAATTGTCTATATTTTTCAAAATCACTTCCTATTCTTTTTTCTAAAGGTGTTAGGATTACTTTTTTTTCCTTCAATCTTGTTTTAGTTTCTATTTTATCTGAAATTTCAATTATAATGTCCTCTTCTTCAGACCACCTTCGAACAAGAAAAGTGGCAATTTCTACTAATGAATCATTTTGAAGTTGAATTGGATGCATTTAATTTCCAAACATTGAAGTAATAATGTCACTTACTTTTTGATACTCTATATTCCCCCACTGTGTGTATACATTTCCAAAAACAATGTTTGCAGCTTCTTTTGGAGGTACTTCTTTATCTAATAATTTTCCAAATGCAATTGTTTCTCTCAAACTTGGCGAATAAAATAATTCTTCAACAGCTGCAGCTTGTCTTAATGTATTTGCTAATTTTATGGCTTGAATAATTTCTGATTCATAATTTCCTGAAACATGTTTTTTGACAATATCTAGTTCTATATTTTCTGGTGGATATTCTAATCTAATTCGTACTGGAAATCTACTTAGAATTTGTGGTGGAAGTTCTTTTGTTCCAGAATGTGTCAATGGATTAATGGTTGCAACTACAAACCACTTTTCTTTTGCTTTTACTACTTCACCTGTTGATTCTTTTAACACAATTTGTCGCCTATCATCTAATGCTTCATCTAGTCTGAGTAAAACATCTGCTTCTGCAGAATTTATTTCATCCAAGTATAGCATGTTTCCTTCTTTCATTGATTTTACCAATAACCCTTCATCAAATCTTACAGTTCCTTCTATCAGCGTTTTTGTTCCTATGAGGTGACTTTCTCTAGTTCTGAGACTAAAATTGATTGATTCTAAATCTAAATTCATATTTTTTGCAAAATCTCTTACTAGTGATGTCTTTCCAGTTCCTTTTGGCCCAATAATTAGCACAAAAAGACCTGCATCATACGCTTTGTTTAAAATTTGAATGGAATTATTCCAATCTATGTATTGAACTTCCAATGTATGATTTTGTAAATTTTAAGGATATTAATTCTTAGATCTAATCATTAAAGACTGCAATTTTTGCAAATGCTTCTTCTAGTCTTTGATGTAATGTTTTATTCCATTCATCAAATCCTAAGGGATTTTTTGGATAATTATTGTAATGCTCAACTAACCATTGATTTTCAGTAGATGTGTACTTTAGTCCCTTTGCAACTGTTTGGTTTAATGCTCCTCTAATTATCATGCCAACTTTTCCTAATCCTGTAAAATCAGGGTGTTCTCCTTTACTGATTGCTTCAACATCCATATTTCCCAAAAAGTGTTTCATACCATAACTAATTTGATCATTTGTCATTTGTTGTACTAGTCTTCTAAAAAGTTCAAGACCTGCAGTTTTGTATCCGTATTCTTTGATATAGTCAAGATTGTATTGCCATAATCCAGCTTCAGATACATCATTTGCTTCTAATGCTTGAGCTACATTATTTCCTAGAATTGTTCCTGCAATTAATGCTGGTCCTATTCCTCCAGCATCAATTGGTTTTGGCATCCATGCAGAATCTCCAACCATCATGTATCCTCCAGATACCATGCAGTCATTTTGTCTTCTGACAGAAACTTGGAAAATTCCAGAATTATTACCTCCTAATAGGTCTGTAGGATCTTCTGAAAGTTTTGCATTTTTAATTGCTGGATTTCTTTGAAGATATTCTTTCATTAATGATTCAACATTATCTTTTTTACCTAATCTTTTGTTTCTTTTTTCTAGAAATGCTTTCTCAACACCTAAACCAATGTTAACTTTTGTTTCTCCTTTTGGAAACACCCATCCGTATCCTCCGGGAGCAATATCTTGATCTAAATGAATTATACAATAATTTGGATCAAATTCTGTGAGATTTTTTTGCCCTGGTTCGAAATCCATTATGTATCTTCCAGTGATTTCTAAATCTTCTATGGCAATTCTTTTCTCAACCTTAGTTGAGTTTTGAAGTCCATTTCTTAGAATAGATGTAACTCCTGTTGCATCAATTACTAGTCTTGATGTTTTTTTGAAAGGTTGTTTTGTTTTGTTATCTGTTCCCTGAACTCCAATTACTTGTTGACCGTCATAAATTAGACCTGTTAAACTCACTTCGTATTCAAATTCAATTCCCATTTTTCTACATCTTTCATTTTGAATTCTTGGTAATTCTGTACGATTTAGCATGAATCCATCACCGTCAAATGGAATTGCTGTTTCTTTATCTGGAGAAAATGCCATTACACCTTTAACATCGTGTTCGATTTCTGGTTTAGTCCACTTTACCTTAATTTTCTCTGACATGAAATCCACTGCTTCTTTTGAACATGCATCTCCACATACCCATCCTGCCAGTCCTTTTCTACCTGGTAATGTTTCTGGATTTCTATCAATTACAAGAATTTTTAAATTTTGATTTGAATAATGTGATATTGATTGTGCTGTAATTGTACCTGCTAATCCTCCACCTGCAATTATTACATCATAGTCTGCCATATGATAACTAGATTTGTTTATCCGTATTTATAATAAACCATGTTCTAAAATCACAATTTCTTTTACTATGANTTGATTATTTTGGGGTCGGTTCGTCGCGGCGTCTTCAAGGCGTTAGCTCAGACTGGAGCGGCTATTGTCTCCTCATTCCCAAATTAGATTATCTAACTATTCCTATTTAATTCAGTTGACTGTGTAANATATCTGTAAATGTTTTGATAGTATCTTTTTTGTTGTAAATTGGACTGTGAATTTTTATTTTTATTGTATCTTTTTGNCTAACTATTAGTTTCCCTTTGACTAATTCTTGTTTATCTAATCTAAAATGAAATCTTGAATCTNTTGTTCTTTCTTCAATNTCTTCAATCAAATNATTAACTTGATCAACCGGTAGTAATTTTACAAGTTTTTTTATAAATTCTTGAGCTTGATTTTTTACAAGTTTTGAATTTAGTAATATTATGGGATTTTCAAAGTAACCTGTAGTCTCTATTATGTTAAAATTCTCTTCTTCAATTTCTAATATTTCATTAANGGATTGAAATATTTTTGAAATATCTTCTGTTGCATGAATAATTACGTCAATTGTAACTTCTATCTTATTTACCATTATTGTAAAAGAATTACTTGTAGTTTATGCTTCAAGTAATTTTGTTTCTTCATTTGCAGTTCTGATTAGTTTTACTTTTTCAAGACCTACATGTCTTACTTTGATAACTCTCTTGAATGCTGCCATAATATCTGAATTAATTTTACTATAACATGTGGCTTGAACAAATTGATCAATTGTCATTTCTGGAACTGTTTTGTTAATTACATCTCTTGCAATTATTCTAAGTGCATGTTTTCTAGATGTGTTTAATGGTCTATGCGTTAATGCAATTATTTTAACTCTAAAGACATATCCATCTTTTGTTTTGATATCTATGATGAAATTAATTTTGGATGAACCTCTTCGAACTAAACTACGCAAAAATTCTTTTGAATATTCGAATCTCTTGAAAATTGTTGATGCATTTTCCCCATCTACTTTATCAATTTGGAAATAAATCTTGTATTGATGTTGTGAAGGATCACCTTTGAGAATATCAAATAATGTAACTTCTATTACTCTACCTGATGCATTTTCGTCACTTGTAATTGGTACATATGCTATTGGAACATTGTTAAATGAATCTGGAGCACTAACGTTTACCCAACGTTTTTCTCGCCATTTGTCCTTTATTCTGCCTTTTCTACGTGCCAATTCTTAACGAGCCTTGAATCCAAAATATAAGGGTATGTCACTAGATCTCTGTCTGATTTCCCATATAGCTCTGTAAAACTTGTGGAATTCGAATATGCCCATCTTTTGTCTGAAAATTTTCCATTATTGCTACTAAAACTCTGGTTGTAGCTATTAACGTACTGTTCAAAGTGTGAATATACTGAGTATCCTCGTTTGTTTTATCTCTAAATCTGATCTTTAATCGTCTTGCTTGATATTCTAAACAGTTTGAACAAGATACGATTTCTCTATATGCATTTTGTCCTGCCATCCATGCTTCAATATCATATGTTTTTGCTGAAATTTTCCCTATATCCCCTGTTGATAGTAGCATTACTCTATATGGAATTTCTAATTTTTGATAAAATTCTTCTGCAACTGCTAGCATTTTTTCATGCTCTTTCCAAGAATCTTCTGGTTTTGCAAAAACAAATTGTTCAATTTTATCAAATTGATGTACTCTGAAAATCCCTTTCTGATCTCTTCCATGTGCCCCCGCTTCTTTTCTAAAACAGGGACTAATCCCTGCATATTTTATTGGTATNTCTTTTCCTTCAATAATTTCTTTTGAATGCATTGCTGCCATTGCGTGTTCTGATGTTCCAATCATGTACAGATCTTCTTCTTGAATTTTGTAAATGACTTCTTCAAAGTCTTCTGCAATAACTGCTCCTTCCATTGATTNTCTATTAATCATGTATGGTGGTTGAATCAGAGAATATCCTTTTTCTGCAAGAAAATCTAATCCAAAATGAATAAGTGCTTGATTTAGTCTTACTAGGTCATTTTTTAGATAATAAAATCTGGCTCCTGCTACTTTTGCAGCTCTTTCTAAATCTACTAAATCCAAATCTTCAGAAATATCGATATGATCTTTTATTTTAAAATCAAATTTTGGAATATCTCCCCATTTCTTTATTTCTTTATTTGCACTGTCATCTGTTCCTATGGGAACTGACTCATGAACTAAATTTGGAATTGTTGATGCTAATTTCAAATATTTACTTTCAATACTTTCTTGTTCTANTTCAATTTTTGTTAGTTCATTTGAAATATTTTTCATTTCCGCTAAAATTAATGATATATCTTCTCCCCCTTTCTTTTTTTCTGAAATCATTGTAGCCATCTGATTTTTCTTTTTTCTTAGTTCATCTGTTTTAATGATAAATTCTCGTCTTTTTTGATCTGATTCAATCAATGCATCTAAATCAAATTCTACTGCCCTGGATTTGAGCATGTTTCTAACAATCTCTGGTTTTTCTTTGATTAGTTTAGGATCTAACATTATTCAATTACCTTCAATGCTACCTGGATATGTTCTAACACTTCATCTATAGTTCCTATGAGTTGTTTTATGTTTTCCTTACTTTCAAAATTAAAAATCAGGTTGTCATCTATTTTTTCAACATCGAGGCTCAATCCTTTTGGAAAATTTACATTATCTGGTTCTAATGCTTTTTTTACAGTTTCTGCTTTTTTTCCAGATATGTTATTGAGAATTACTTGTACTTGACACGTTAACGACATTTATTTCTAAATATTTTAAAAATTCGTCCAATTTGTCTTTAGTTATTTTTGCTCCTGCAGCAGCATTGTGACCTCCTCCAATTCCATCTAATTTTTCAGCTCCAGTTCGCATTAATTCACTGAGATTGATTTCTGATTTACACCCAAATGATTTCCTTGATGAAAATTTTATTGTATTTTTCTCCCCTCTAGTTCTTAGAATGATCACTTTCCCTGTATTTTTTGGTGAATCTGCAATTAATGATGATATTGTACCTGTCATTGTTTCTGGGACAATATCTTCTCCATTTACCATTATGCAGTTTTCATTTTCTGAAATTCTCCATTTTTCATTTGATAATATGTTCATGTATTCTTTGATTATTTTTCTATAATTTGTTAGAATATTTTCTCCTTCTGTTAGAACTTTATTTCTATCACCCATACATATTGCCATTCCTACCCCTGATCGATTAATTCTTCCACATGAATTCAACATAGTTGAATATTCTCTACCGTCTCTTAGAAAACTCATTTTATCTTCTCTAGGAAATGTGTATGTGTAACCGATTAACTCTGACATTATTTTTGTAGTATTTTTGTCTGAAGAGAATTTTGTTATTGCATCTATGACTAATCTTTTCTCTTCTTCATTTAGTTCTGCTGGAACTCTCCATCTACCTTCTTCTTTTAATTTGATTCCAGATGAATTTAGAACTGACAAACATGTTTCTTTATTCCATGTTAATCCTTCAATAAATGGCTGCGATGTGAAAGCAAGGGCTTCTGGAAGTGGTCTAGTTTCTCTTCCAACTAATAACAAGTCTAAATCTATCTCTAGCAAACCTAATTCTTTAGCAGTATTAGAAATTTCAAAATTTTTACCTGTAAGTGATTTTTTCTCCCCTTGATCTTGTCTATCTCCTAATGCTGAAACAACTGCAATTGCTGATAGATCTGAATTTTTTTCATTTAGTGCTTTTGCTGCAAAATATGCCATTCCACCAGCACAAATTTCAGAACCTCCATCAATTCCATACTTCCATGCATTGATGACATTTTGATTATCTTTCTCTTCTTCTGATATTTGATGATGATCTAAAATAACCCAATTATCATCTAATGTTTGATTTAGTTCTTTTCCAAACCCTCCCCCAAGATCTGTTATAATATGAAAATCTCTGGAATCTGTTTTGAATGATTCTACTATATTTTTATTAAATTCTTTTGATGTTCTAAGTGTACACCTTGCCCCTTCTCTGATTAATGCTTTAGCAATAATACTTCCAGATGTNAATCCATCACAATCAATGTGTGTTGTAATCGAAATTGATTTATTTGTTTTAATACAATCTGAAATTTTATCTTTGAATAGTGATAGTGATTCTTCAAACACTCTTGTCATTACTCTAATTGAGCAACCACGGATTTATACTTCCAGGTTTTAGGAATTCTTTCAATTCTTTTGTAATACACAGACAANCTGTGAACTTTAGCCTCAATTAATTCCAAAGATCTAACATTTCTATTATCTCCTTTGTTTTCTTTAAGGTGTTTTTGAAGGCCTACTGCTTTATTGACAATATTTTCCAAGTCTTCTGGCATATCTGCTTTCAAATCATTTTCTTCTAGAATTTGACCAATACTTTTTTTCGTAATTGGTTTGATTAATGGGATTGAATGTTGATCTCTTAGTTTAATCCCAATTTGACTAGGAGTTAAACCCTCTTTAGAATATTTTATTACTAATGCTTCTATTTCTGCAGGTGTTAATGAAATCCATGATGGTGCACGTAGTGTGGCCGGTCTAATTGAGTGTGATTTACCATGTCTATGTGTGTGCATTCGTCCCATAACTTGACTCAATTAGAAGTAGAATTAAACGTTACTTTTGCTGATCTCGTAAGTTTATGCTGAACTTGGCATTTAGAATAAAAGTTAAATAAGTCCCTAGATGGAAAACGACAGGTAACAAGTATGAATACAAAAATACTATTAGCAGCATCCTTAATCGCTGTCTTCACTATCGGACTATCTGCACAAAGTTCTGTTGCATTTGCACAGTACATGGGCAATGTTGGTAGCGAAGGACAAACCGGATCATACACATTAGAAGAGGCACTTGAGATTCAAACTCGAAGAGTTGCATCTGCTGATGCAAATCCGGCAACTGGATCAGGAACACCATACATTAGTGCAGACGGTGTTGTTGGTGCAGCAGTAATTGCAGGAGCAGTCTTTGGTGGTATTGCAGGAGCTTTCTTCATAAAAGGAAGATCTGGCAAATACGCAGCAATGGGCAGAGGATAAAATAAACCTCACTTTTCCTTTTCATTTTATTATTTTTTCCTAGTGATACTGATCTCGTACTTTGTAAGAATAAAAGAAATGTATATATCGCAGAAATAGTGCAAAAACATTATGATTCCTATCGTAGGTACTTTCCTAAGTATCCTGTCAACAATTACAGGACAATTAGGACCAAACTATGATCCATTATTCTATGATGTAATGATTTACATCTTCGGAACCATCATGTTCACGATATTCCTTCTTGGAGTTATCTCATTCTGGTTACGTGTACACGGCTGGGCTTACAAAGACAACCGTGAGAGATGGGTTGATGAATTAGACAGACACTTTGAAAGAGAAGG
>JGI26249J51723_1000619_pt1 | contig 12220 bp, 12 predicted proteins | sample SaaInlV_135m_DNA_FD_51723 | JGI IMG/M metagenome (IMG submission 51723) | reverse complement strand
CACGCAGTCCGGAATGTTTTTTCAACTCTTCATGTGCGGATTTTGCGTCAATGATTGCCAGAGAAATACTGTTATTTGAAAGTTGTGTCAAACGGTTTGCCTCTGTAATTTCCGGGCGTATCACAAGCTCAGACTTATTGGTTTTCTGGGAAGATGCCCAAAGTCTGGATAATTCAGTAGCAAAAATATATGAACCTGTNCCTTGAGAGCCGGTCAGNATTATGTGTTGTGNTTTGCTCCATAAAGTCCCTGAAAAAGAACAAATCCAAAACAGTAGAAATATTATTGTAGCAATTATCTTCATAAAATTTGCTTAATCACTTTTGGCATTCTGCACAAAAAAATGTACTTCGTTGTTGCTGAACTATGCGTTGAATTGGCACATCGCATTCCGGACAGGCCTGTTCATTTTTACCATAGACCTGCAGAAATTGCTGGAATGTTCCGGTTTTGTCATCAACTCTGCGGAAATCAGAAATTGTGGTGCCGTTATTTTTGATAGCTTCTTCGAGAATATTTTGAGTGTGTTTAATAATTTTAGTCCAATCTTTTTTAAGAAGCTTTCCGGCTGCGCGCTGAGGATGAATCCGTGAGCGGAACAAAATTTCTGAGACATAAATGTTGCCTAGTCCTACCACTATTTTTTGATCCAGCAATACAGTTTTAATTTCACGTTTGGATGATAGCATTTTCTTAAGAAAGTAATTGCTATTCATTTCAGCAGAAAGTGGTTCGATTCCCAGCTTGAGCAATGACTTTGAATCGGCTAGTTTGTCATAGACTTCCAAAGTTCCGAAACAGCGTATATCGTCAAATATCATGACCCGCCCGCTTTTTAAGTGAAACCAGACACGATTATGTTTAGTCGGTTCCGGAAGAGGATCACTGATGATGAATTTGCCTGTCATGCGTAAATGTGCAATTAAATATCTTTCTGGTTGCAGATGAAAAATTAAAAACTTGGCGCGGCGTGTTACATCCAGAAAAGTCATTCCGCATAAATTTTCCTGAAACGCGTCCAGGTCTCCCTGCACTATTGGATTATTGCGGAATATTTCAACGGATGAAATTGCATCCCCGCAGATTTCTTCACGTAATTCTCTAACAACTGTTTCTACTTCTGGTAATTCTGGCATATTGAGTTTGTTCTGCTTTGAAAGTTTTCTCTTCTTCAAACATATTCTAACTGAGTCAGATTTTACTCACAACCACTTTTAACAATTCAGTTGTTTTAAGAATATATTTGCAGAACAATAAACCCGTGTAATCGCAGTATAAAATTACTCTGACCCTAAATAACAAGACATCAACATTACTTCGGTAATGTGCTTTCTAAATATGTTCAAACAACAGACTTTTTTAATAAAGTATTTCAAGCAATATATTTGTCCGAATTTGAATTGAGGTCAAGTTTTGGGTCTGTAATTTAGAGAATAGAGTCTGTTTAACTTGATAGAGGTTTGAGGAGGAACAAAAAATATTAAGGTAAAATTTGAGATTAATTTTGCAATGACTTCTTGTAATACACAAGGTCCAGGACTCTCATTATGTTCTTAAAATTTAGGCAGGATGTTTTTGAGTTTTCTGCTATGGTGAATATGATTGTTATCATTAATGGAGAATTCTGTGATATTGGAAGTTGTAATTTTAGATATAAAGCCTGAATTATTATCAAAGTATGAACCTGCCTTTGAGCAGGCACAAAAAATCATTTCAGGTAGGAAAGGTTATATTTCACATCAGTTGCAAAAATGCCTTGAAAAGCCAAACAGGTATATTTTACTGGTTAACTGGCAAACATTGACTGATCATACTGTTGGTTTTCGTGAGTCAGCTGAATTTCAGGAATGGCGTAAAATACTGCATCATTTCTATGATCCGCTTCCACAAGTTGAGCATTATGAATTAGTGTTTAAAAATGGTTTATAGTCAAGAAAATTGAGAATGATGCAGTCGAAAAAAATTCTAAATTTCTCATCTGGAGACTTTAACGCTTGCTTATAAAGTAAAATTAATGAAAATAATTAGAAGTTTAGAATTCAAAGCTGATCAAGCATGGGGCGCAAAAGATATTGCGAACATGAATGGAATAAGCACTCGACTTCATTGGACAGACAAACCATATAAATGGCACATTAATGATGGAGAAGAAGTATTTGTAGTTTTGGGAGGACAAGTAAAGATGTTATATCGTGAGGAAGGTAAAGAGAAATCAACTTTGTTAAATCCTGGTGACATTTTCTATGCTACGGTTGGAACAGAGCATGTTGCTCATCCAGTTGGTGAGGCGAGGATACTGGTTGTAGAAAAAGAAGGTAGCATATAACAATTAAATGTACTCAGAAGTTTTGACAAACTACGCTTCAATAATATTGTGTTACATAAAGTGAAGGTTGATTATCCTAAATCCAAAACTTGATTTAGATAATATCAAGGTATTAACCTAAAATATTCTGATTAGTATTGAGGAGTAAAATGGCAGTTGGCTGGGCCCGTGAAGGGGCGGTACAGGAGCAAATTGATGCTACTATAGCAGATGCGGTTGAGTTGGCAAGAAGTCGTTTGACTGAAGGGGAAAGTTCAATCAATTGTGAAGAATGTGAATCGATGATCCCGGAAGCAAGGCGTAAAGCTGTGCCAGGAGTCCGCCTTTGCGTTAGCTGCCAGTCAGAGTTGGAAAAACAACAAACCTCGATCAGTTATTTCAACCGCAGCGGCAGCAAGGACAGTCAGCTCAAGTGAAGCGCGGTCCTGGGGCTGGTTGATTACGCACGTATTTTTCCCCATGGAGTTCCCTTAAGCCGTTGTCCGGCAAGCCACCAACCCAATATTCCACAAATGAGTGCTGTAGCAATTGGTGCGGTTAACCAGAGGTGCGGATCTAAGTTCAAAGGCAAATTCGCTTCGACCGCAGGTGCGACATATTGACTTCCTAAAAACGCAGCCGGATCGTTGCTTTTTTGGAGACCATTAGGTAGAGAAAATTTTAAAGTTGAAAGTCCTTGAGCGGCCAGCCTAGTCAGTAACACTCCAATTGTTCCACCTAAAAAACCTTGAAATGCTGCCTCAGCGGAAAGCTGTTTCCGGACATGTTTGCGGCTCCAGCCGATAGCACGCAGGACTGCTGCTTCGCGTTGTCTTTCGCCCATTGCTCCACGTAAAAACACGATCAAAAGTAGTAAGGCCAGTACTCCCGCAACAGAGGTAGTTACTTGCTGAAATTGTCCGGTTAAACGGGAAAGTGTTCCGAGCAGTGACAAAAAAGAATCGGCACTGACGACGCTGGAATTCGGAATTATTTTCTGAATGGAAGCCTTGGCAGCATCAGCTTTTGAAGGATCTGAGACACGCAGGAAAAGCTGATTGACATGACCCTCTTTCATATTTACTAAGCGCCGTGCTTCGTTGATGTCCAGATAAAAATTTGCGGAGGCGATTTGGCTGCCTTGCTGAATATCCACGATTCCGCTTATCGTAAAAGACGTACTGCCGATCTTGATAGTTTTTCCGGGTTTCAGACTATAAAAAGCACCATAATGCCGTTCTACCAATGCTTCATTTTTCCCCGCTTTTGGCATGCGGCCTTTTATCAGCCATTCCTTGACTCTCGCAGGTCCGATCAGCTTTTCCGGATTTTTATTTTCGTTTTCAATTACGGATTGAAGNGGAATTCCACTTACACTGAAAAATTTTCCGGGCGCGAAATTCCAGAGCAAAACTGTTCCCATGACTTCGGTCACACCTTCAATTGTACGCAGAGAATTCCATTTATTTTCCGCAATTGGTTGAGCAGAATACGGAATCATCAGTCCCATAGTTTCCGGCAATGCGGATTCTGTTGTACCCTGTTGAACGACTAAATCTGCAGCCAGATTTTTAAACGGCAGCTGCGCCAATGACTGAAANCCCTCACCGAGAACAGGCAGCAAAATCACCATCGAAACCGCAAGTCCGACTCCGCCAACCACAAAGATTGAACGACCCCAGCGGTAAAGCAATTCCTTGATTAAATATACGCTGTGTATTTTAAAAGGAGACACTTTAGTTTTCTCCAAGTTTTGCTTCGATCACTGCCCTAACATCTCCTGCGGACCATTTTCCATCAAGTTTCATCGGACTTTCTGAAGCAACCGGAAAGTTTTCGAAAATGACTTCTTGTCCTTCAAGTGTGTGTTTGAATTCTCCATCTACAAATATTACAACCGGAATATGTCCCTTCATTCCGGAAGCTTTTAGACGGGCTTTCCCGGCTTTTGTATCTGCGTCTATCTGTTGCACAGTGACTTTGTCACCAAAATTTTTCAGCATTTCAAGTGTTTGTTCGAGGGCACGTCTAATCGGCCAATGGTCGAGTGCTACGATTTCAACTTCTACAGGTGAAGCTGCCCAAATGTTTGGGGTGAAGCTGACTGCAAAAGACAGCATTACAGCAACTAAAAAGCTTTTAAGATTAATTTGTTTCATCAGAAATTTCTCCATTACTTAAGTGAAGGCGTTGTTCCGCCTGTTGTGCGATTTCCGCATCATGTGTCACAACCACCAAGGTTGTACCATATTCATGGCTGATTTTCCGGAGCAGTGACAAGACTGTTTTTCCGGTTGATTCGTCCAAATTTCCGGTGGGTTCATCTGCCAGTAAAACCCGTGGACGTTGAATTAATGAGCGTGCAATGGCGACTCGTTGTTGTTCGCCTCCACTGAGTTGAGCCCGATGGTTCAGACGATGTCCAAGTTCTACGTCCGTCAGCAACTGTTTCGCAAAATCTTGGTATTCCGCTTGTGTTGTTTTATCTTCAAATGCAACGGGAAGGAGCACATTCGCCAGGGCATCCAAAGATGGTATTAAGTGAAAACCCTGAAAGACAATACCGATCCGTTCCCTCCGGACTTTCGCTAATTCTGTTTCGGAAAGTCCGCCCAACTCAACTCCGTCAATCGTGACAGAACCACTTGAAGGGGAATCCAGTCCCGAAAGTAAACTCAAGAGGGTGCTTTTACCGGAACCTGAGCGGCCGACAATGGCGCTCATTTTTCCGGCAGGAATCGTAAAAGAAAGGTCACGCAGAACGCTCACAGTATTGAACTGCTTACTAAGGTTGGTGACTTGAATTGCATTTGACATAAGCTTTTTTGTTTTGAATGTGAGAGGAAATATCGGCCTTTCCTCAAATCTACTGCAAAAATAATTTTAATCTTCGGCTAACCAGCGCCACGGATGAGGTCGTACCATTTTAAATCCGGCGAGTACTGCACTCGAAACAGCGGTTAAGACAGCTAGTATCCAAGCCAATGCTGAAGTCAACAATGGCATTTGAATTGGTGCGACCAACATCCGGGTTCGGTCAAAATCTGTTTCTGGTAAAAAATGCGGACTGGGGCTGATTTCCCACGAAAGTTCCATCGCCAGTTCCACATCTCCAATCAAGGCAATTCCGAGCCACGCGAACAAAAGTCCGAGTAATCCTCCAACTCCGGACAAGATTGCGGTTTCAAGTGATAGTTGACTGATAATCCGGGGTCGTGTCCAGCCGACCGCCTGCAAAACAGCAAGGTCTCTGCGACGTTCACCAATCGCAGTAGCGGTACTTCTTGCCAAAAGCGCTAAGGCAAGCAGCGCGATTACTGCAGTAAAAATGACACTCATTTGATCTGAGAGAAACATCAGGTCTTCCAATTCTTCCTGAATAGAAATTTCGCTGGAAACGATTGCTTTTTCACCCAGCATTTTTTCTACCGCACTTGTTACAGTGACTAAATGTCGTTGATCAACTTCGAGAAAAAGTAAATTCACATCCGTCTGTGTGAATGGATAAAGATCGATAATCCAGGGTGCTTTACTTGCTAGAAGTTGTGCTTCCGCAAGCGGCAAATAAATATCTGCACGCATAATGTTTCCGGATTTTGGTGTATCTACTGTTCCGGAAATGCGGTAGCTCTGTCCCTGCAATGCTATCTGATCACCGACCTTCAATTTATTCTTAGCAGCAAAATCACCATCCACTAATGCTTCCACCGGTACAGTTTTTTTGGGATCGAGCGGATTGCCTGAAATTAATTGTGAATTCAAACCGGGGATTCCCGAAGTACCTTTGGAGTCAACTCCTAATAAGGACTGGAATTTTTTTGGAGACAAGTCCCACAAGAATACTGCTCCGGTAGTGCGGATGACTCCTGGAAGTTTGCGGATTTTCTCTACTGCATCTGCGGGAAGTTGCGCAGTTGGGTGTGGAAAAACGAGGCCTTCCAGCTTTTTTGGAATGTCGCCAGAAAGCTGCACGACGATATCCGCACCTACGTTTTCAAGCGGAAGCCGCAAAGCATCTGAGGATGCGCGACTGATTGCGGTCAGCGTGACTGCCATGAAAACTACTAACGAAATGCTGATCAAAGTAACTGCGCTTCTGCCGAAGCGATAAACAAGTTCTTGTTTGAGGTAATGAAATCGACTCATTCTGGGTTGTCAGAGGTTAAATTATTAAGCCTGATTAATGTTAATGTGAATTAGACTAGCAGAAGAATGTGAAGGAAATTTGAAGAAATTGTGGGAAAGTGGAGGAGGGTGCAGATTCTGCTGAGATCATGATATGTTCCTGATAAAACAAGCGATCATGTTTTTTGCATACCTTCTTCAACAGTTCTTATATCTTGAGATTTGAGCATAAAATCTTCTTCAAAAATGGACAATATTTGCTGAGGTACGATCGTGCTAAGTGTTTTTGGATCATCAAAACCGAGCAGCACCCTGATCAAACGTCGAAAAACTTCCAAGGGTGTTCCTGTTGAACTGGCGCTGAGTTTAAGTTGTTTTTCTACACCTTGCGGTACTTCGAAGCGATGTTTTTCTTGGTTGTAGTCAATAGCTGCATTGTTGTTACTGTAATAACCATGTGGCAAAAATTTAAATCTCGCAAAATTATTCAGGAATTCGTGAGTTGTTTTGCTTTTGGATAAATCCTGTTCGAGTTCGTTTTCAAGTCCTTCCCCTGCTTTAAAGGAATGCTCCATTTTGTTCAACAAGGTAAAAAATGTATGAGTGTTTGTTAACACTTGATAGATCATTTTCCCCTCTGCTGAAGTCATTGTTTTGCAGGCTTCTTTCAAAGCTGTCATTTCAAAAGGAAGAAAAGGATCATACACAGATTTTTTACCAGCTGAAGAAAATTGCGTTGATTTGTTCGCTCTTGCTGATTTACGTGACGTGGATTTCCTTTGTACAGGGGCTGCTGCNGGTACTGTTTTGTTAACCTCACTTGCAAGTTCTTCTTTCTGGGCAGCAGCTTTTAATTTATGTGCTTGAATTCTCGCCCCGACTGCTTTTAACTCTGAGCCCATTTCTTGGACAAAACGCTGTTCCTCCAGAGCACCATGTCCTAACATTTCATCAAGAATCCAATTCAGTTCCTCTACTTGTTCTGTACTTTTCTGCAGATTTTTTGTTGAAATTGCGGTATCCCCTTCAAGCAGAGCAATTGTCTGCTCGTACAAAGCCGTTGAGTCAAGCTTTTGTGCTTGTAGTTTTCCTAGTTCAAGCCACATTGTTTCGACTTCCTTGATGGAACTTTTCAGCAAAACACATGTTTGAGTGACACTGCCGAAAACCATTGCTGCGGCAGTTAAACCAGCATTTTCATCATATGCTTTCTGGAGATAATTATAAGTCTTTCTTGAGTTCCAATCTGCAGCATTCGAAAGTGTTTCTACAAAGCCTTTTATTCGTTCACAATACTGCAACATTTCCTTTTTGCCTTCTTCCAGTAAATCAAGTGCGTATAACATCCCTTCAGTTATTGGTGTATCAAACAGCTCAACATCTTTTACGTTTTGCTGTAATTGATTGAGCTTCTGCGTCTTTGAATCAGCAACGCGTCCACCTTTTTCTAACATACCTTTGATCAATCCCAGGACTTTAAAGAGGAAAGTGCTGCTGATGGTTTGTGAAGAAGAATTGTGATAGATCTTGCCAAAGGAGATGGAAAGGTTTTGCAGGATTCCTGTTACTTCACGTAAAGTTTGCTCAACACTGCCAAATGTCTCAATAAAAAGTTGAAGATGCTCTAACTCCTGTGTAGCATTGTCGTGGAACTCAGCGATGCTCTTTTCAAGACCTGCTCGTTCTTTTTGTTCTTTGAGATTGTGCAAATGTTTTTGGAAAAATCCCTGAGGCTCAAAAGGGATACGCAGCAGGTACATACGCAGCAGCATGTCTGTACGGGAGATTTGCTGAAGTTCCAGTTCCCAAGCCGGAATATTTTTTGAAGAAAAATTTACGTTTTTCAGGTTTCTTTCAAAATCTGAAAGTTTTCCCAGGAGTTCATCCGGTGTAGTAGTTTTGGGTGTAGATTTTTTCGTAAGAGCAGTTTTCAAAGCCTCCTTTTCTAATTCCTGAATGCGGCTGACATTTTGGAAAAACTTATAAACAGCTTGAACCTCTTCGATAGTCATTGGTGTATCAAAACTGTTGACATTTTTATTAATCAGGAGACTGCTGGCTAGCGGTGCGGCTGCTGAATAGAGTTGTTCAACTTTTGTTTTTACCGCATCATCTACCGCTGCGTCTATCGGCAAAGATACCCATTTACCTTGTTGGAGACCGTCGCGGATGTTCTTGATTTTTTTCAGCGATAATTCGATAGCTTTGCCGGGAGAGAATCCAAGTGGTTCTGTACCGTAAAATCCCTGATCCAAACTGAGGTGGATACAATCAGCCTGACGCTTTATTTGATGTTTCATTTTCAAAAAACGATCAGCCTCTCTGCTGAAATGTTCCGGACTGCGGCATTTTTCATACAGCTCTTTGTTGGTCCGGTTTATATCTGCCAACATGGAGACAATGCACTCTGGTTCACCTGCTTGAAAAATCCAGCGGTTTTCTTTGCCCAGTGCAAGATGAACAAACTGAGTGATATCTTTTGCTTGTTTCAGAGCACCCTGAATTTGCGAAACCGGTTTCCTCTCTGCCTGTAAAGAGGATTGGGCATGTTTTAATTGTTCAAGTGTATTAGTGGACATAAGAACATCTCCAAGATATAATGTGCTCAGTTAATAATTTAATTTTCTTCATGCTAACAAACATTTCGGCTCAGGCGCATCGTTTGAACGGAGGATAGAGCAGAAGCGTTACAAGTACTTATAATTAATTACCCTTGAGGAAAAAGGGAATTCCAGCATCAAAGTATGAAATCAATATTGGCTAGTATCTCACAACCTAAAGAGATACAAAACTTAAATTTAAAAGAGTTGACTCAACTGGCCGCAGAATGCCGACAGAGAATTATAGAAGTTACCAGTCAACGAGGTGGTCATCTGGCTTCTTCACTGGGTACTGTTGAAATCACAGTTGCTCTGCTAAAGAATTATGATTTTAGCTTAGACCGAATTGTCTGGGACGTTGGTCACCAGGCTTACCCTTATAAAATCCTGACTGACCGCAATGAAAATTTTGATTCACTGGGTAAAGCAGGCGGTATCAAGAAATTTCTCTCTCGTGACGAAAGCAACTATGACCATTTTGGTGCAGGGCATGCTTCCACCTCAATTTCCGCGGCGCTCGGAATGGCAATCGGACGTGATCTTCAGCACAAAAAACACCGCGTAATTGCTGTCATCGGTGATGGCGCAATGACCGGAGGTTTAGCCTTTGAGGCACTGAATCATAACGGTTCACTCGATAAGAATATGCTGGTTATCTACAATGATAACGGTATCAGTATTGATCCAAATGTTGGTGCAATTTCAAAATTACTGACACGCTTTGCCTCTTCCAGGTTTTACAACAGTTTCCGTGAGGAAACTCTTGAATTCGCAGATAAAGCTCCATTCTCTGAACGACTAGGTCTTAAAGCTACTTTACAGAAATTACACGATTCTGCAAAGAGCTTTTTTTCTCCGCCAAGTATGCTTTTTGAACAATTAGGCTGGCGTTATTTTGGCACAGTTGATGGTCATAATCTGCCGGATCTGTTGGATTTATTCGATCATGTAAAAGATCTGGACGGCCCAATCGTGATTCATGCAATCACTCAGAAAGGCAAAGGTTATGCTTTTGCTGAAGAAGATTCCCACAAATATCACGGAGTTACTCCTTTTGAACCGGTTGATGGTAAATTTATTAAGAAAAAATCNACTGGTAATGCAATAAGTTTTTCNCAGGTNTTTGGTGACAAANTGGGAGAANTAATGGAGCGGGATGAGAAGGTTGTGGTTGTGACTGCCGCCATGCTGAGCGGAACTGGAATTGTTAAACTTCAACCGAAATATCCTGACCGTGTGCTTGATGTAGGCATTGCGGAAGGCCATGCCGTGACATGTTCTGCAGGACTTGCCACCACAGGAAACAAACCTTTTGTTGCAATTTATTCAACATTCCTGCAACGCGCACTGGATCACATTATTCACGACGTTGCCATTCAAAACCTGCCGGTACGCTTCATGCTCGATCGGGCAGGATTTGTAGGAGCGGATGGTCCGACACATCATGGTTTATATGACCTGACTTATTTGCGGATGATTCCGAACATGACAATCATGGTTCCGCGAAATGGAGCTGAATTAAGAGGTATGATGGAACTTGCGAGCAATTACGAAACNGGTCCATTAGCANTACGTTACCCAAGAGGGAATACTGCTGAGCTTGATGAAAAAAAGATTCCGCAAATTGAATATGGCAAAGCACATATTNTGCGTAAAGGCCAAGATGTNGCNCTGTTTGCAGTGGGATCGATGGTGGATACTGCAGAAAAGGTGGCAGATCTTCTCGAGGAAAAAGGATATTCTACAGCCGTTGTCAATGCGAGATTTGTCAAACCTCTTGATGGAAATGTGATTGTCCAGTTTGCTGAAAAAGTAAAATTGCTGGTCAGTCTGGAGGAAAACACAATACACGGAGGTTTCGGCAGTGGTGTACTGGAAACTCTGAGTGAGCAAGGAATTTGCGTGCCAACTTTACAGATTGGAGTCCCGGACCGTTTCATTGCGCAGGGTTCTCCTGAAGAACAATTTCAGGCAGCGGAATTGAGTCCGGAACAAATTTCTAAGCGTATACTTGAAAGGCTGCCTGCGACTGTAGAGAAAATTGACAAGAAAAGAATTGACCTGCAAAAGGTTTCCGCCTGAAAAAATTATAGATTATAAAATAGTTTTTTAAACAATAATTATAAACAATAATATTATTGAGGACTGATTTAATAGATAATTATAATCATTGAAATACAAAGCAATCAGTATTTTCTGTAGACAATATTGGCGCATTTTAACAGTGTTTACTAAAATGTACGGCTCTTGCATTTGAGGAAGTGCTGAAAGATTTACCAGGGATCCGGGCCACGAATTCCGTGAGAAAATTGCGTCAACCATTTATTGAAGGAAATTTAACATGTCAAACGATTTACTGAAACAGCTGGAAGGAAAAATCAACGCAGCGATTGAAACCATCGAATTGTCACGTATGGAAATTACTGAACTGAAAGAACAAAACGATGAGTTGGAAAACCGCTATGTTGACTGGGAAGATAGGCTGTCTGCTTTGATTGAAAAATTTGAGCAGCTGGAAGATGGAGAATCTGTTGAGATTGAAGCAGAAGTAGAAGCGTCAATTCAGAAAGTCGAGGAAGAAGAAATTGAGGATGTCGCTGCTGAAGAAGAAGCCGATGATGATGATGCTGCAGATGAAGATGTAGAAGAAATTTCAGCTGATGTTGATGAAACTGAAGGTTCCGTGTTTGGAACGAGTCCGGAGTCATTCACAGAAGCCCCAGAATCTACTCAGCATTACGCATGACGCGGAGTCCGAATTCCGGATCCTCTAGTTTTTTCTGCACTGTTTTATTGCCTGCACATCCATTTGCGAAGAATATGTTAACTCAGCTTCTTCGCAAATCACTTCCCTTGTTATTTATCAGCTTTTTTTTCGGAGTACTTTTCCCCACTCCGTCACTTCAGGCACGCCCNNCAGTAGGNNTTCTTTCTGTAGATATTCACTATCCCTCAAAAGGACNGAATTGGCTGGGAATATTTCTTCAGGAAGAACTTTCCCTGCAGTTACAACTGNTGGATCGNTTTTCGCTCATTTCTCCGGATTCCATGAGACGCTGGAATCGGCGTTTACGAAACTCCGGTCAGCNGGTGTCAAGTTCCTCTGAATTGAAAAATTCAGCAATATCACAACTAAAACCAGATAAACTGCTTAAATTGTCAGTACAGAAAGTCCTCAACAAACTTTCTG
>JGI26249J51723_1000614_pt1 | contig 12276 bp, 10 predicted proteins | sample SaaInlV_135m_DNA_FD_51723 | JGI IMG/M metagenome (IMG submission 51723) | reverse complement strand
GAAATATTGAATGATCCCGGAGTTACAACGGCAATCCGCTGGTCGCAATATTTAGCTTCGCTACTCTTTTATCCATTTGCCTCACTGCTGAGTACATTCCTCTATTTCGATTTGGCCCAACGTCAACAAGTACTAAATATGGAGCATCTAGAAAAATTTTCAAATCAGCTCTTCGGTACAGACCTTAATGAAAAAGCAGCAGCGGAAAAACCTGCGGTTGAAGAAGAAATCATTGAAGCACCAGTAGTTGAAACAATCGATCCTGAGCCTTCCGCAGAAGATAAAGAAAAATGAAAATCCGCTCTGCAGAATTTATCCTCAGTGCTTCTTCTCCCTGGCAGTTTCCTCCGCCGACACTACCTGAAATTGCCTTTGCGGGTCGTTCAAATGTCGGTAAATCGACACTGATAAATTCTCTGCTTAACCGCAAGAAACTGGTTAAAACCAGCTCCACTCCAGGCAAAACTCAACTGATAAATTTTTTTAATATCAATGACAAGTTTCATTTTGTTGACCTTCCGGGATACGGATTTGCAAAGGTTCCGGAACCTGTTCGGAAGCAATGGCAGCGTCTGATTGAGGCTTATCTGCAGGAGCGTGAATCCCTCCGTAACGTTGTGCTGATTGTTGACAGCAGACATGGTGCTACCGCGCAGGATCGTCAGCTCAAGGAGTGGCTGGACTATTATGAACGTCCGGTTTTAATTGTCGCAAGTAAAATTGACAAATTAAAACGCAGTCAGATTCAAAAACATTTGAAAATAATTCGGCAGGATCTCGGACTCGACACAACGCCACTGGCGCATTCGTCTTTAGAAAATGGAAGGCGTGACGAAATCTGGAAAAATCTAAATCCGTGGCTTGAGGAAGATTGAAGTACCGTACACGGACAAGATAATGTCATTTCGTCCTTAAGAGCACCTCTAAAATACTCGTTTTAGTGGTTGTTATAAAGAACGTTAACCTTAGGCAATCCGCCGGTTGAGCGGAGTCGAAACCAAATGGAAGTCAGAAAAAAACCCTTCCCTTCGACAGGCTCAGGGAACGGTTTTTAAAGATGTCCTTAAGTAAGAAATCTGCTAAAAGCTGTTACACTAATATCATTAAGATTTCTCACTACTTTCAGAACTTCACGAATGAATTCGCTGCTGTTCACTTCCGGAAATTAACTCAGGCTGCAGAATTTACGATTTCAGTCTGAGAGAAGAAATAAGAACTTTCAATCGCGGCATTTTCCAGACTGTCTGAACCATGGACAGTATTCTCACCAAGACTTTCCGCAAAATCACGTCTGATAGTACCTGCATCCGCATCATCAGGATTGGTTGCACCCATTATTTCACGGTGATGCAACACCGCGTTTTCGCCTTCCAGAATTGAGACAACAACCGGTCCGGAACACATAAACTCAGTTAGTTCACCGAAAAAAGGACGCTCACTATGAACTGCATAAAAACCCTCTGCTTCGCTTTTTGACATGTGAATCATTTTGGTTGCCACAATGCGCAGTTCGTTTTCTTCAAAACGACTGAGTATTTTTCCTACAAGATTGCGACGTACACCGTCAGGTTTGATGATTGAAAATGTTTGCTCTAAGGCCATTTTTTTTCTTTCTTATTAAGGTTATTTGTTTTTTTGAAATTAATTAAAATTGATGAACCAGTAAAAATCATCATGACACCCTTGTTTGTCATTCCTGCGAAAGCGGGAATCCATTATTTCAGATACTTACAAGTTCCTGGATTCCCGCTTTCGCGGGAATTACAATTATTTACGAANCCATCAAAATTAAACAATGTGACTGAAAACACAATTAAANACTGTNTNCAACACACTCCTAAGTGAGAGTACAGAAATTTTTCAACAACTGCAGTCCCGCATTCTGACTTTTTTCCGGATGAAACTGAACTCCCCATAAATTATCTTTGCGCACAACTGAGGCAAAGTCATAACCGTAATTGCTGTGTCCCAAAATATGCTCACTGTTTTCCGGAAGAAGATGGTAGGAATGCACGAAATAAAAGTGCATCTCATCAGCAACTTGCTCAAAGAGCGGATCTTCTTTTTGTTGTGAAACCTGATTCCAGCCCATTTGCGGAATTTTAAGCTGGTGCTGAAAACGTTGCACCTTGCCCGGAATCCAGCCCAGACCGGCATGCGTTCCATCTTCTTCACTTTCATCCATCAGTAATTGCGCACCAACGCAAATTCCCAGTAAAGGAGTTCCTGCCTTTACTTTTTCCTGCAGTGCCTCGAGCATTCCAGACTTTCGCAACTGTTCCATTGCAGGCGCAAATGCACCTACTCCGGGCAGCAGGATTCTGTCTGCTTTGCGGACTTCATCTGCAACAGAAACGAGCTGAGTTTCCACAGCGGAAAAATCGAGTGCGTTTTTCAGATTATGCAGATTGCCTACTTTGTAATCAATGATTACGTTCATACTCTTCAGAGAGTTCCTTTTGTAGAAACAACATCTTTGCGGCGGGGATCTGATTCAACCGCAGCACGCAAAGCACGTCCCACAGACTTGAACATTCCTTCGCATTTGTGATGATCGTTGATTCCATACAAAATTGACAGGTGCAGGGTCATCTTCGAAGAAACTGCCAGTGACTTGAAAAAATGGGTTATCATCTGAGTATCTAAATAACCAATCGTCGGTTGTGTAAATTCACCGTGAAAGACGAATTCGGGACGGCCGGACAAATCCAAAGCCGCTCTGATCAATGCTTCGTCCATCGGCACATAGGAATGACCATAACGAGAAATACCCTTCTTTTCACCAACTGCCTCTGCCAGCGCGCTGCCGAGGGCAAGTGCAATATCTTCGGTTGTGTGATGTGTGTCAATTTCCAGATCACCGTCACATTTTAATTTCAGGTCAAACATCCCGTGAAATGCCCACAAATCAAGCATGTGGTCCAAAAAACCAATTCCACTCTTGATGTCTGTTTTACCGGTTCCGTCCAGATTGAGTTCCAGTTTAATAGCAGTTTCTTTGGTTTTGCGTTCAATTTTCGCGACTCTTTTTTGTTTCATAGTCCCCTCTTTTGTGTTTGAAAATCGACAGTTTAGAATGAGTATGTTAAACGTCCGGCGAAGTGATAAATCATATCTTTATTTCCGGTAGGCACAGTTTGATCATCATAACTGAAAGCTCTTCCCGGCTGAAATGCGTTGATATCCANGTCTATTTTAGCATGCCCCGCATAGAGCATNGTAAAGGTGTTATCCAACTCAANACCTATCATACTTGATTGTGAACCATTTGCGTCAAGTACAGGTTTGATACGCTTCAATTCGTAAAGTCCTAAACGATAAACCGCGGTTGTTTCCGGAATATCATAGCGATAGCGGAAACCGCCGAGTTGAGTATTATTTATTGAATGTCCCAGTCCGGTGCCGCTGTTCAGCTCAGGGCTTCCTCCATTAAAATAAAACTGAGTACCTCGGTAGGTTCCAGGAGATATTTCGAAAAAGCCATCCAAACTACGCTGATAATTTACTCCACTGCGGCTGCTGTCAGCAAGCTGTTCATCTCCTTTTGCCATCATACCAATGAGCGTAAATTGCTCTCCGGGTTTTTTCCAATTGAGTTCCATTTCCGCAGCACCTCCGGAAATTTTTCTTTTGTCAAGATTGTGTCGGTCATCATAGCGGTAATAATCGCGGTTTCCCTGATTCGAAACAACATCCGCATATACCGACCAGACTGGAGTTTCCCACTGCATGCGCAGTCCAAAATACTCCTGCTCGTTTGCATTATAGTAAATTGGTTTACAATCCGAATTCAGCGTGTAACTACTCAGACTGCTGTTACAAGCACTGCCTGAAGTGAACCCGCTGCTTTCGAGGCTGGTGAGAGTACTGCTCGAGAGACGATTTGCTGGCACATTATTCAGACCAAGCGGCACATCGTGTTCGGTGTATTTTATCCGGAACATTTCTATACGCAAAGAATCGATGATTTCACCCTGAGAATTGACCTCATGCCAAAAAGGGTAATCCAGTGAAAAGTAATAAAGCCAGTCTCCATCCGCAGATGAAAGTTTCATCCCGCCTATTTCATAACACCAAGTCCCCGCTTTGCAGCGTTGAGAATAACCACTGAGAATGCCGGCAAAGACCTTGCCTTTCCGGTCACCGATGTTGATTACCTGTTTGCCGATTTTTGTCTCTTCATTCGGATTCCTGTTTAGTTCAAGATACGATTGTCTTGCGTAGATATTTGCCGACTGTGAATCAGCAGCGGTCGTGCGTGAACTACGGGATTCCCTGATATCAGACTGATAAAGCGGTTCCTGATTTGTAGCAAGTTCCAGGTTAATGGAAACTATCCTATGCACGGTTGAGCGTAGACGCAGGCGTATATCCTGGTCGAAAGAAAACTCTTCCGGAGAGTTTGTTTCTGAGCGTGAAAGAGGAAGTGCTGTTGATTTTATTTTTGAAGTACGGAATCTGTAATCACCTGATAGTTTTACGCCCGGTGAAAAGGCGAGATGCTCTTCACGCTCAGTGTAATCACCTCTCTCGAGGGGCACAAAATAAGATTGTGCTGACACTGAAACGGCAGCGCTCAACAANGCTAAAAAGATAAATGCAGGAGAAAATGAAAACAGCCGGATAAAAAAAGTCCGCAAACAGTAAAACATAATTGTCTGTAAAAAAAGAGGATGTGAATTTATTTAATTCAAATAGAGGATAATATCTGCATGAATTTTAGTAGAAAAGGCTCAGAAAAGCAAGTTTTTTCAGTTGGTTGTTTGTCTTAATCAATCCATAAACAACAGCTTGTCNATGATACGGTCGCGGTCTTTATTACTGCTTTTTAACTCTTGACTCAATTTACGGTTAATTTCCATTTGATTCACTGACCAACGTGTGACGGCACGTACCAAATCATCATCGAGTCCAAGACACGCTCCACATGTATTTAATAATTCATTTTCACTTTTCTTGAGATTACCGTCAATGACGGCAATTGCTGCAAGGTAGAAGAAGACTTTGATGGCAAATTCCTGTTCCATCTTAATATCTTTTACTTCAAAGAGATTGCGTTCTTTTACTTTTTTCATCAAGTCATGAACTTCATCACGGCTTTCGAGCAATTCGATTGCTTCCTGTAACGCCACAAACTCGTGTTTCTCAATGATGCCGTCTACAATGACAATGTTCGCGATGGCGTTTACTATCCAGTCCCTGATTTCTTTAGACGCATCCACAAAGAGGTTTTGGCCTAAATCACGATCTAAATGCAGTTTATACATAAAGCTTTTCCGGCTGAATTTTGCTGAGATAAAATTAATATTCTACGAAAAATGATAATGCCTTAATAATTAGTCATCTACTTAAATGTAATGTTAACAAAAGCAAGAGTTGTTGCTTCCTGCCTGAAATGAATTTTTAATAAATTCAGCAGAGACTTTCAAAGCTCATTCCACAACAATATTCTCATGCAGCAGTTCGCGCTTAGCGTTGCTGTAACGTCCAACGCCATGACCGTTACCATACAGTTTGTATTTATAAATTACCAGACCCTCAAGACCAACAGGACCACGGGCATGGATTTTACCTGTACTAACTCCAACTTCTGCACCTAATCCATAACGGAAACCGTCTGCAAATCGTGTGGACGCGTTCCAAAAAACACCCGCCGCGTCTACTGTGTTCATGAACCATTCCGCCAATTCGGAGTTTTCAGTGACAATTGTATCAGTATGTTTTGAACCATACTGATTAATGTGCTGTACTGCTGCTTCCGCGGATTTTACAGATTTAACCGAAAGTATCAAATCAATGTATTCAGTTTTCCAGTCTTCTTCAACTGCCTTTTTCAGTTTCAATTGCGGAAAATTCTGCAGACGTTTTTCAGTTTCAGCACAAACCCTCAATTCTACTCCGGCATCCTGCATTTTCCGTAAAATATCGGCGAGCAGTTCATCGCTAAAATTTTGATGAACGAGCAAAGTTTCGGATGCATTGCAAACAGCCGGATAATCCAGTTTTGAGTCAAGTGTTACTTCCAGGCTTTTTGCTTCATCTGCAGCCTCATCCAGAAAGACGTGACAGATTCCGTCAGCATGCCCCAACACGGGAACCTGGGCATTTTTTTGAATATACTGAACCAGTTCGTTGCTGCCGCGAGGAATTATCAAATCAAGCTCCGCGCTCATTTTCACCAGTTCTGCTACTTCATCCCGGCTTTCCACCAGGCTGACAGAATTTTCCGGTGCAGAATTACTGGCAAGCAAAGTTTTACGGATAAGACCTGCCAGCACGCGATTTGAATTTTGCGCTTCTTTACCACCTTTTAGAATTACGGCATTTCCGGATTTTAAGGCTAAGGCAGAAATCTGAATCACCACATCCGGCCGTGATTCAAAAATCACCAGTATAACACCAATCGGACAAGAAACACGGAAGAGTTCCAGACCTTCGTCCAGACGTGTCGCCTGCAAAACTTGTCCAGAAGGATCAGCTAAGGCAGCAACACTTTCACAATTTTTCGCCATCTGCTCAATTTTGTCTTCATTAAGCAAAACACGTTTGCAAGCACTCTCAGACAGTTCTCCACTTTCCAGCATCTTTTCTGCCTCTACCATATCTCTGGAATTCTCTGCTAAAATTTCCGCAGAGTTTTCACGTAGAGATTTTGCAAGATCGTGAAGTATTTTATTTTTTGCAGAATTATCCAGACTCGCCAAAACGAGAGACGCTTCACGTGCCTGCTGCACTTGCTGCCGGATTGCAGAAGAAATTTGTGGACTATTCATGAAATTATCTGTCTACAATTACTGAGGAGGATGTTGCTTAAAACAAACCACTGACGGTGAATTCAAAACGGTCTGGTGTTTCACTGGGACGTTTATCCAACTTGGAGCCATACTCAAAACGCAGGACACCCATTGGCGTAATCACTCTTACACCAAGACCTGCACTTTTACGTAAATCGAAAAATTCCGGTTCTGTTTCACCCAGCAGTTGGTATTGCCTTGATTCTGCATTGACGTTTCCTGCGTCCAAAAAGAGCACACCACGGACAAAACTGTTCTCATCTTGACTGAGAGGAAACAGTAACTCAAGATTAAAGACTCTCTCAGAAACACCTCCGCTTTTCAATTCCTGTAGTTCACTTATGTTTAAATCGACAGTTCTGCTGTCATAAGTTTTAGTTTGCTGATAGCCAAGTTCGTCGGTAATCACGCGATAGGCGATATTGTTCCGTTGTTCGCTTGAACCATACGGACCGGAAATATTGTAATAGAAGTGACCTCGTACTGAATCAATTCCGCCAAGACGATAACGGTCTTCGGAAGGTATCGGCGAAGAACCCTGTTCCTGCAGCAGACCCAAACGACCTTTTGCCATCAAAATAAAAGTGTTATCCGGATTCAGTGCCCAAAACTGCTGGTACTGAAGCTGGTATTCACGCAACTGGATATTTCCGCCGAAAGGCGTTCCGGTTTGAATCATGCGGATGGAAGTCTTGATGCCCGCGCTTGGAAAGACAGGATGATTGACTGTGTTGTAGGTCAGTGACGGTGAAACAGAACGTTTGAAAAGATCTGTGTCTGATGCAGAAAAAAGACGGTCAAGCGCGCTGATTTGTGTACCAAATCGTAAATCACGGAAATACAAAGGCATTCCCAAACTGAAACCATAATTGTTCTCTGTGATTATTCCTCGTTCAAATTCAGTCGAATCCTGGATCTTGCTCCTTGATGAAAATATCGAACCTGAAACCTGTGAATCAAAAAGTCTTGGATCAATCAGTGTTGCATCAAATTTTTGTTGTACACTCTGTTCAGCAAACTGCGCACTAAAACGTAAGGTACGACCGGTTCCAAGCAGGTTACCTTTTGAAATAGTCACTCCTCCGCTGAAACCGGAAAAATCACTATAGCCCATCTGTGCCTGAAAAGTTCCTGTTTGTGATTCTTTGAGACGTGCCAGGATGTCCAGCATGTTGCTTTCCTGTTCACGTGGCGAACGTTCAAGCACAACTCCGGACTGAAAAAATCCGAGACGGTTCAGGTTCTGTTGACTTTGAAGCAGTTTCTTACCGTTAAACAGTTCATCTTCCTGCACTTCAAATTCCCTGCGAATCACATGATCACGCGTTTCTACATTACCTGCAATTTCCAAACGGCCAATATATGCTTTTTCACCTTTTACTATCCTGAAAGTAACATCAACAATTTTTGTTTCCTCATCAATAACTGTTTCCGGAATAACCCTGACAAAGGCATATCCCCGTTCATGATAAATTTCACTAATTCCGGAACGATCCCTGTTCTGTAAAAAAGGATTATAAATTTCACCTTCTTCCAGTAACAGGTTTTCTTTTAGTTTCTCTTGATCACCAAGAACATCTCCGGAAAACTGAACCTTTCCGGTATAATACTGATCGCCCTCAGCAACATTCAATCTTACATCAACACGGCTGTAATCCGGATTGTGAATTAAGGTCACCTCAGGCTTATCTATAAANACTTTGATGTAACCTTTTTTCAGATAATGCTGAGTTATCAGAGACAAATCCTGGTTAATCATTTCTTCACGGAAAAGCCCTGATTGATTAGCCCATGAAACACAATCTATTTCGGAACTCAAAATGAAACGTTTAATATCGAGTTCAGAATAATATTTTGTTCCGCTCACGTAAATATCCGTCAGATAAACACGCGGTGCTTCATCCAGTTCAAAAACTACTCTGAACCTCTCCACAGGATTTTGCGGATCAGTATCAACAGTTTCAATTATGGTGTTCACTCTTACCCGTGGATAACCCTCACTGCGGTAATGTTCTAAAATAATCTGCTCATTGAGGGCGATTTTTTCTGGATCGTAAGGATCGTACTGGAGCAGGGTCATTTTTTCTTCAATTTCCGTGCGTTCAACCAGTAGTACATCTTTCAGTTTAATCTCGGCCAATCTTGGACGTTCCTTGACCACATAACGCAGCAGGTAGGCTTTTTCTCCGAATTCGACTGAGTCCAGTTCTTTCACTTCCGCCTGAACATCATCATACAATTTCATTTTATAAATGGAGTGAATATCTCTGCGGATTATTTTGCGGTCCAAAACATCGCCAACCTGACTTTCAATCAAAAACATGATCTGTGAGGATTCAAGTTCAGAGGTACCTTTTATTTCGATTTCAGCAATACGCGCAGACAAGTCCCCAGACTCCGTACTTTGCGCACTTATAGAATGAGGAATAACGCTTGAAAAGAAAACGCCGAGAAAAACAAACGTTACTAAAATTCGAGGAACAGCAGAAAGGGTGTACATCAGGTTTGGAAGAAGCAGGGGTCAGACAGAGCAGCGGTTTTCTTGAGGAAAATATTATGCATTCGGAAGCAAATGTAATTGTCCATTTTCCATTTTATGCTGATAATGCATGTCTGACGCAAGGCTGGTGTTGTGTGTAATCATTACAAGTGTCGTTTCATTTTCTCGATTTAAGCGCAGCAAGATTTCCATGATTTGAGCACTCGTTTCTTCATCAAGATTTCCTGTTGGTTCATCAGCAAGTATGATCCGGGGTCGATTAACTAGGGCCCGTGCAATCGCTACTCGCTGCTGCTCACCACCGGAAAGCTGTGCCGGTTTATGTGCGGTGCGCTCACCAAGTCCTACTCTCTGCAGCAGATCAAGAGCGTTTTTACGCACAACTGTGGAACTGCTACCTTTCATCAACTGGGGGATCATCACATTTTCCAGTGCAGTAAAATCCTGCAGTAATTGGTGAAACTGGAAAATAAAACCGACTTTTTCATTTCTGAATTGTGCGGCTTGATCACGGGAAAAGTTGCTCAGATCACTGCCGTCAAGCCACAACTGCCCTTCGTCAATTGCTTCGAGGGTACCGAGTGTATGAAGAAATGTGCTTTTGCCGGTTCCAGATGCTCCGAGGATTGCGACTGTAGAACCCGATTCTACTTCAAAATTGAGACCGCGTAAAATGTGCAGCTTGCGTCCTTCACCGTCTAGGTAGCTTTTGTGCAGATTGGAAACTTGAATTTGCATGACTAAAGAAGAGCTCAAAAGCACCTAGAATAACAGCAAAGGCGGTCAAATCACAAGACGAAACACACCGCAAGTCTTAAGAAAATAGCGAATCGATCTGTGCTTTGAACTGCTCTTCCACCACCTCACGTTTAAGTTTCAACGTTGGCGTAAGCAGTCCGTTGTCGATACCCCACTCTTCTGAAAGCAAAGCAAAGTTTTGCGGACGTTCAAATCCTTTAAAATCTTTTCCATAACGCTCGAGTTGCTCCTTGAACAGTTGCCGGATACGCGGTTCATTTAGTATACTTTCAGCACTTCCGGAAATCCCAAGCCCCTCAGCATATTGTTCCACTGCAGGCATTGCCGCAACAATCAAAGCCACATTGTGTTGACGATTGAAACCGTAAAGCATCACTTGATCAATATACGCGCTAAGTTTTAAAGATTCTTCCAAAGGCGCGGGAGCTACATACTTGCCATTTTCAAGCTTGTACTGCTCCTTTACACGTCCGGTGATATAAAGATAACCATCTGCGTCTAAATGCCCAAGGTCACCTGTACGCAGGCCTCCTTCTTCAGTGATACTTTCTTTAGTTTTATCAGGCAGGTTATGATAACCAAGCATGATATTTTCACCATAAGCCAAAACTTCACCGTCTTCTTCTTTGCTGCCTTCAACTGATTTGTCAATTTCGATACGTACTCCAGGCAGTGGTTTTCCGACTGAGCCAAAACGTCTTGCACCAGGATAATTAACTGAAAGAGCAGCAGTATTTTCACTGAGCCCATAACCTTCATAAACACTGATGCCGATATCATTGACAAATTCCGCAACCGCAGGACTCAAAGCGCTGGCACCGCTGACGGCAATCCGTAAATTACCACCAAAGCGGTTCAATATTTTTTTGAAAATAATCTTACGTGCCAGCGTAAGTGTTAAATTATCCAAAAATCCAAGAGTTTCTCCTTCTCTTTCCCGCTTGGCCTGTTTGAGGCCTCCGTAAAAAAGCGCGCGGATGAAACCTGGTTTTTCCTTCATTTGTCCTCGGAGCCGCTCATAAATTCTGTTATATACGCGTGGTACAGCAAAGAACATACTGGGTTTAACTACACCTAATTCTTCAATCAGCGTGTTCACATCCTCAACCAGTCCCGCAGAACCTCCTGAACTGATTAAACCGTGTACTTCAGAGACTTGACCAAAAACGTGTGCCCATGGTAAAAAGGCCAGTGAGCGGTCATCTTTCGTCATCCCGAGCAACGGCAAAACCACCGAACATTCGAAAATTAGATTCCTGTGACTCAAGATCACACCTTTTGGATTACCTGTAGTTCCGGAAGTGTAGATCATCCCCATCGGTGACTGTGACTCGGGCTGTTGTGCTTCGACCGGATTTTCACGTCCGCTTTTCAGCAAATCCTCATAAGTTGTCACATCTCCTGTTACGTTGCCTGAAAGCAAAACAACGTGTTCCAGCGCTTCAATCTTATCCGGAAAATCACGAGTTTGTTCAAATACAAGCGGATTTGCCGCCAGTAATATTTTTGCACCGCAGTCACGGATGATGTATTCCCATTCCTTTGCCACTTGTGTCTCATACATCGGAATATGCTGTCCGTTTAATCCGTAAGTAGCATATGCTGAAACAGCCCACTCTTCAGTGTTTTTGCAGATAATCGCGACTTTGTCTCCGGCAGAAGCGCCTAGTGAGGCCAGCCCTCCGCGTAATGCATCTACTTTTTCCCCAAACTGTTCATAAGTGGTCCACTCGTAAACACCGCCCCGCTTAGTACCGTATAAAGGACGATCACCGTAACGCTGCCGGGAATTTTCGAGCATTTCGATTAAATTTTTATGGGAACTATTAGCAGTTGAAATAGTCATTATTTTCTCCTATAAAAATATGTTATTGAAATTTCTTCAATTAGTTTTCTACATGCAAGTTTCAAGAAAAAGCTAAAAGAGGTTTTCACAACTCTATACTAACGCTAATCTGCTCATCATGCAAAGCAGATTTCTCTTCCGCGCACACTTTTGTCAACTTCACCGTTNATATACACCGTCTGGCCGTTCACAATGGTACGTACAGGCCAGCCCTGTAATTCCATCCCGTGATAAGGAGACCANTTAACCTTGGTGTATAATTGTCCATTCGTAACCGTTTTCTTTAATGCCATATCCACTAAAACCAAATCTGCGTCCTGACCAACTTCAATACGCCCTTTTCCCTGCATTTTGTAGAGATTTGCAGGAGATTCAGA
>JGI26249J51723_1000582_pt1 | contig 12682 bp, 8 predicted proteins | sample SaaInlV_135m_DNA_FD_51723 | JGI IMG/M metagenome (IMG submission 51723) | reverse complement strand
ACTCAGCTATATTGATTAGCTTCTCAGTTGGGTTAACATCTAACTTTAATAGCAATTCATCTGCTGTCAGCTATATGTCAATGAAATTACTAAATTTCACATCTAGGTCAGTTTCACTGGTCGCCCTTCTTCTTAAAAAGGGTGGGGTGAGTTAGTATACTGGTGTTTATGTCTTATAAATACACTTAAAACACTGTGACACCAGGGTATTGAATAATATTGACACCTAGTCTTAATCTTATTTGTTATTGGTAATACTGGTTGACAGTCTGATTCTACTCAGAAGGTATAAACACTATATAAGCATACCGTATACTCCCTATGTGCCCAGCTTACCCTCTTAGGATTCAAAAACCTCTCTGATGTGGGAGTGAGTTAAAATATAAATATAAATTGGTACATTAGGGTCTCCCCCGTATGGAGATTAAACTAATAATACAACGAACAAATGGTATAATAGATTGGTACAGAACGCTGGTACAGAAGAGAGTATTTTTTAACTATTACCAGTAGAGTGATTAAGTGAATTGTGCGAAGGATTTGTTTGGTGTTGATAGGCGGAAACCCGCTTAGCTCCACCAAAAGCAAAGAAATGTTATGTCGCCTTCGTCTATCGGTTAGGACCCCAGGTTTTCATCCTGGTAAGAGGAGTTCGATTCTCCTAGGCGATACCATACACTTAAAAGCCCTGTTAATACAGGGTTTTTTTTCGTTTAAAAGCTCTACTGGTACAGAAAGCAGGTACAGAAGATGAGAGTAGCCACCCCTTATAGACACCCAGTCTCTGGAATATATTATTTTAGAAGAGCGGTTCCTAAAGTATTACAATCAAAACTTAATAAGGCAATTGTTAAGGTAACGTTAGGTACTAGAAATCCTAATAAAGCCACTCAACTATTTGCTGCAAGGCAGATGGAGTGCGAAGAATTGTTTAATGCTGCTCGTAGTGGACGCATAACCAGTCATCATAAGTCGTTACTCAAAACTCTCCATAGCGCCAACCAGCCGCAGAAGGTGGTAACACTTCAGTATCTATTTGAAAGGTTTAACCAGGAAAGGGAGATATCCAAGAAGACAATAGATGAGGCTCAGAAAGTCATTAGTCGTTTTAATGGTGTTTATGGAAATATTAGTGCAGAAGATATAAATGGCACAATTGTTAGAGAGTTTAAAGAGTTATTAATAAAGATTCCATCAATACTATCGAATGAATTACGGTCGTTAACGCTCATACAAATTGCCCAAGAGATTGGTGGCAATTACTCTGGAAGAACCCTATCGGATAGCGCTATAAATAAGCATTTATCAGTTATATCATCAGTATTAGAGTGGTCCTCTAATAACAGCTATTTTAGCGATAATTGGCATAATCCAGTTCGTGGTAAGAGTATTAAGAGAAAAGGCTTAAAACAAGACAGAATGCCCTTTACAGAGGGTGATTTGTATAAGATATTCTCTAGTGATATGTACTCCAAACAATCGAGACCAAAAGGTGGTTGCGGCGAAGCTGCATATTGGATACCAGTTATTGGTTTATATGCTGGAATGCGTCTAGAAGAGATAGGGCAGTTGTCGATATCAGATATTAATCGAGAGGGTGATATTTGGTATTTTGATATTAATGATTTTGACAGTAAGCAGCTAAAGAACAAGTCGTCAATCAGAAAAGTGCCTATTCATCAAGCTCTGTTAGACCTGGGTTTGATTGACTATATTGATAGTTTAGAAGGGGTGAGATTGTTTCCATTATTGAAGAAGGATAAGTATGGAAAGTTAACTCAGAATTGGTCAAAGTGGTTTGGCAGGCATCTTCGTAGAATAGGGATAACTGACAGCTCTAAAGTATTCCACTCGTATCGCCACGGACTGAAGGATGCACTAAGAAATGCAGGTGTGGATGAAGCTATCAGTGATGCAATAACAGGGCATTCAAGCGTTAGTATTGGCAGGTCGTATGGCTCTGGGTACAACTTAACCACTCTTAATGATGCAGTGCAGAAAGTGAATTACGATATTGAGTTAAAATAACAGAAGAATGAGAGAATGATTGGTGCTTATCTTATTCTTTATTTTAGTTATTAAATAATAAATCTAATGAAAACAATCAAAGACGCAGAGGTTTTTGCACAACAGTTTCTAGACCGAGAGATGGAGGAGTTTGAGGTCTATTTGGCAACCACCGAAGACAAAATAGTGCACCATCAAGGATATGACAGTTTAAGTGATGGACTAGATGTGCACAGGGATGTGCTTATTGATGGCATCAGACTTGAGGAATATGGAAATATTACCAAAGAGCTAGATGATTTTATAAAGGTGAATGATAAAAGTGTCGATAAGAATACAGTTATGTATCGGGTTTTATCTAGAAAGTTCTTAAAAGCCAAAATTGAGTCATTGTCTAAGCAAATAAAGATGTGTGAAGGTCACGATTATTCATATGTTTCTTTAACTCTCAGAGACTTAACAGTACCTATTAAAGAGTTTAGCAAATCATCAGCGAGGATATCTAAAAGTATTTCAAAGTGGAATAGAAAAGCTACACAATTGCGTCAAGAAAGAGTTAACAAAATTTCAAAACAGATAATGAAAGAGCATCCAAACTCTACAAAAGAATCACTCTCTGAGGATGTGTTTTTAGAGCTTAAAAAGATTGATAAGAAAACACCAAAAGCGGCTACTATTTTTAAGGATTATTTAGATAATTACCAAGACCTTAAGTAAATCCCTTAAAGCCCTTTAATTCCCCTGTATAAATCCTTTAGTGGTAGCACCTGTACGCCCTCTAAAGCCCCTGCTGTAGCACCTGAAACACCCCTTATAAATGAGACAATATATGCATACCAATCGAGTTTTTCTGGTTGGTATATTTTGTTTAATAAAAAAGGAGTGTAATAGTGGAGAAACTATACAACGCAAAAGAGGCTAGTCAGATGCTCAGCATCTCAATCAATACATTAGCAAATAGCAGGTGCACAGGAGTAGGTGTGCAAATACCTTATATAAAGGTAGGCGGGTTGGTGAGGTATAAAGAATCCGATTTGGAGAGTTATATCGATAGACGTACGTTTAACCATACAGGCGAGCAAAAGGAGTGGGTATGGAAATGAGTCAAAAAGAATATATCAAATATTACCTATTGGGTGGAGATAAAGTATTCCCCTGTAGTCGTAATAAAAAGAGCCCGCTAACAAAGAACGGATTTAAGGATGCATCATCAGATGAACAGACAATCAATGCCTGGTGGGATAAACACCCCGATGCCAATATAGGGCTGCCAACTGGAAAGACAAACAACCTGGTTGTGGTTGACGTAGATGTGAAGAACGATGTGGGTGGTATGGCTAGCCTTAAACAGCTACAGGATGAATGTGGTGAATTTGACACTAGGGTTGTGCATACACCTTCAGGTGGTTTGCATTTTTACTTTAATTATCCTGATGGAGTGGACGCTATCAAAAACAGAACTAATATGATGCCAGGGATTGATATTCGTGCTGATGGCGGCTATGTAATAGCACCAGGATCTAGTGTCTATGGCAATTATTATGAGTTTGATGATGTTGATAAAGAGATTGCTGAGCTTCCACAAAAGCTACAAGAGCTATTAATCAGCAATAGGGTCAGTTCTAATGCTGGGTTTGATGGCGAGTATGAGGTATCAGCTGGTAAAGTTATGTTTGGCGTTGAACAGGGTGGCAGAAACCAAAGTGTGTTTAGACTAGCCAGTAAACTTAGGGGTGAAGATGTGCCTTTGGATGTCGCTAAAAGTCAAATACTGATTGCTGCCCATAATTGCAATCCATCGCTGCCAGAGTCAGAGGCTTTGCGTTGTTTAGACAGTGCTTATAGTTTGTATCAACCAAACCCTAAGAATCCAACTGATTCTGGCAATGCTATCAGATTGGTTAAACTGTTTGGCGTTGATATTCGTTATGTGTATGAATTTAAAAAGTGGATACACTGGAATGGGTCACGTTGGATATTTGATGAAGATGGTTATATGTTTAGGCTAGCTAAAGAAACTGCACGTTCTATTAGTCAGGAAGCCGCCAATGAAACTGACGAGAGTCGTAGAAGGGCTTTAATTCAACACGCTCTTAAATCAGAAAATAAGCAGCAGCTAGATTCGATGATTCAGGTTGCCAAAACAGAAGAAGGAATGACCATATCACAATCACAACTAGACCAGGATAAATACCTGTTAGGCGTTGTGAATGGGGTGATTAACTTAAGAACTGGCGGCCTTATTGATAACTCTAAAGAAAGTATGATTACCAAGAGATGTGGAACAGTTTTTAATCCGAATGCTGTGTGTCCACAATGGCTGCACTTTGTTAATGAAATTACTGGTGACAATAAAGAACTGGCTAATTATCTTAAAAAGATTGTGGGCTACTCATTAACTGGCGAGACTAAAGAGCAGTTGTTTTTCTTTCTTCACGGTAATGGTGCGAACGGTAAAAGTGTGTTTGTTAATACTATTCAGGATATGCTGGGTGATTACTCTATGCAAACCCCAGTCAGTACGATTATGACCAGAGGCAAAGGTAGTATTAATAATGATATTGCACGCTTAAGAGGTGCTAGATTTGTTAATACCACTGAAACCGAAGAAGGCAGTAGGTTTAATGAATCTGAAGTTAAGCTGATTACTGGTGGAGATATGATTTCTGCTAGATTCCTACACAAAGAATACTTTGAGTATCGACCTCAGTTTACTTTATGGATAAGTGGAAATCATAAGCCAGTACCAGGAGACAGTTACAGCATCTGGAGACGTTTAATACTAATTCCATTTGATGTTAGATTCAGTGAAGACAAACAGGATAAAAATTTAGTCAATAAGCTAAAAACTGAGCTTCCTGGAATTCTTAACTGGGCGATTGAAGGATGCTTGGAATGGCAAGATGAAGGATTAACTACACCTAAGGTTATTCTTGATGCAACTAAGGAGTACCAAACAGAGATGGATAGAATTAATTCCTGGATGGAAGATTGCTGTTCTAATAATGCTAGCAATCGCCACTCTGTTAAAGCCTCTGATTTGTATAAATCTTACAAACACTGGGCTGATAACAACGGTGAATGGCATATGAACCAACGCATCCTCGGTACTAAGTTAGCTGAACGAGGTCTTCAAAAGAGAAGGGAAAGCAGAGGTTGGGTCTATAGAGGAATTCAGTTGAACAAATCTTATGAGGACGATTACAACGGCGAGTTCTAGTTAATGAATCTTATGTACCTTAGAAGGTGTTTTTAGCTTTTATTCTATAGAAATAGCTATAGATAAAAACCTAATATTGCTCTTTAAGGTACATAAGGTGCAGTAATTAAAATATTAGAGTTAATAGCTGCTACTATAGATGTTTCAAAATAACAGTTATTAGCCTTAGTAGGTATGGAAATCGACGTGTTTATTTAGAATATAAACACTTTGTTCTAATCCATATTTACATTAATAATATTACTATCTACCTAAGTGGTTCCAGCTTCTAATAAATTCCTGTTCAGATAAGAAAAGCCATTCTCTTGAGATATTTTTATTTTCAATGTATTGACCTAGCGCATATATATATTCAGGGTTTGACTTAATCAAGGAGACACCCCCATCAAGGGTTGTAATATTAATATTTTGAGTGTTTTTTATTTTTGGCAAGATATCTTTTGGGTTAGATAAACTCCACTTAACAGAATAAGTGTTGACAGATTCTTTAAAGCCCTCTAAAGATTTATAGTTGAATCGATAACAATCTATTTCAAGGGTGTCGCAACTTAGTTTATTTGCATTACCCTCTACAATTGAACAAGATGTAATTACAAAGCTTATTAATATGAATGATGCAATTTTAAACAAAACTATTGGCGTTAATTAAAAATCAAAAGCATACAATAATTCAGTGTCTATTGCAGACTCTTCAGAATTGGTAGCAAGACCTGCTCTTAGATTTTTATATTTCAAGCCGGCAAAATTAGAATGAATGGTTGTAGAGCTGTCAATATGATTTAAATTATCGGTAATCATATATTTGGCAGAAAAAGCAATATCTTTTGATATACGATTGGTGTAATTAAGTCCATAATCTAACTGCCTTCCTGACGTGTTTAAACTAATATCTTCATTTGTATAATTAATATCTCCGTTAGAGTCTGCAAGACCCCCTAATCTTATAGATACTACTCCGCTATTAACCCGATCTGGCTGACTGGCAAATAACGAAATATTATCATCACCAAATAAATCCTTCTTGCTGGCAATTAAACTAATACTTGAAGATTTTATATTATTTGCTGACTTTACTAAGCTGCTACTTGAATTATTCATACTGGTGTTAGCAATTGTTGCTATTCCAGTTAACGATATACCATTATTCAGTTTGGTTTGAGCTTTAAATGCAGAAAACATAGTATCAGATTTTGAGTCAGATAAAGAGAAGGCATTACTTCCTTTTGATCCAAGTAGCTTGTCTTGATCTTGAGTGACACCCGTCATCAGTGCAAATGAATTCTTTGATGGATTTCCATACTCTAGTGAAGCAACCAGTGTTTTTCTTGCTTTATCATCATCTGACACCTTACTTGTTGGGTATGTTGCACCAACCAGTAATCGTGAATCGCCTAATTTATAAGTAGCACTAACGCCTACGCTGTCTTTACTGGATTCTAAGTACGTAGTCTCATAATTGGATAAATTAACTGATCCGTCAGTGTTGGAACTGAAGAAACTCTGTACTGGAGCACTATTTTCCCCTGCAGTTAACAGCACCTCAAGTTTGTTTTTATCAGATAATTTACCTATAGTATTACTGAAACTATTTTTAAAACTTTCATTATTGGTTGCAGAAATTTGTAAGTCTAATTTAGACAATTCGGAAGATATATCGATTGTTGTTGTATTATTCTCACTAGAGGCTAAATTAACGTGAGAACTCATATCATATCCAAAGCCACCGCCCAAATCATCGTATGTATATCCAGTTTTCCCAACAAGACCTTGGTAAAGAGAATCGCCAAAAGATTTAGATGTTGATACTTTAGATGTGCCTAATTGATATGAGGTTGTGTCATTTGTAGAATCTCCAGAGAATACTCGAGTATAGGCAGATGTTGTGATTGGATTAAGAGCTGCATAAATATCCATAATACCGTGTCCAAACTCAGTGTCGTAACCGTGTTCTACACCATTACCAAAAGTAACTCCTCCAGTATGTGTAAAGAATGAGTTGTCAGCTGATGCTAGCAATCTATCTGTTATTTGTGCTGGCGTATGATTTGGAAATGCTTCAGCCAATAATGCAACAGCGCCAGATATCTGCGGGGCTACAAAAGAGGTTCCTGACACACCTTGCCAATAAAGATTTTTATCAGTGCTATTGTAAGCACCACCATTAACCTGGTATCCATCTGCACCCAAGCAATATTGTGCTGTAGATCCACAAGGAGCAGACTTTCTAGTATATGTTTCGCTACCAGCAACACCATCAACTTCAATATTAACAGCAGTAATCCAAGCCTCTGCTAGCTGTGAAAATAATACCGGTAGCGCCGCTTGAAAATCAGCATCAGTATATGCAGTAATATTTGATAATGCGTAAACAATAACGCCGTGGTCTTGGAAGTTGTTTAATGCAGTGATATACGAAGTTGCAGAAGCTTCGTTAGCAGTATAGCCACTTGAATTAAACTTTTGTGCAATACCATAATCATTAGTCCAACCATTGGTACTAATATCAGATTGTAAATCATCTATTTGATAGTTGATACCCCAACTATTGTTTTGTACAACTGCAGAGCTTGCATTGTCGGTTGCGTTTGCCCAGTGTGTAGGATAATAGGTGTTACCATTCAACTGATTGTAGCTTGACAAATGTAAGTTTGCCGACGGGGCTACACCTTGCATTCCGAGACCGTCGTCTTCACCAGCAGCTATTGTGGAAACTATTAGTCCGTGATCTGCCACTGAATTAACACCTGTTGCAGAGGATTGCGTCCCATACTCAGTAATGGTTTTAGCGCTACTATCTAATTCTTCGTGTCCTGTCCAAAAGCCACTATCAAGTATTGCAATCTGTTTTCCAGAGCCTGTTAGTCCATATCCATAGGCTTTATGTGCGTTAATAACTTCTAAAGGATTTTGTTCACTAGCGGCGCTAGAGTAATTAAAATTCCCAAATTCTGTTGTAGCTGCTTGAGTTATAGCATTTGATGAATTATAAGTTAATGCTGTACCAGAGTTTAGGGCATATTCATTAATTGTAATTGTTACAGATTGAGTTCCAGACTCCGTTGCACTGCCTCCAGATACACTTGAAATTGCAACAATAGCAGTCTCATTATTACTTTCATAGGTGGTATCACTGGTTGGGTCAAAAGTTGCAGTGCCGGTAGTTTGTCCTGCAGTTATTGTAATATCAGAAATAGTGGTATAGTCAGTTCCTTCGGTGGAGGTTCCAGATGTAGAAAGTGCTACAGTAATATTTTCATCAGATGTTTTGGATGCCGTTGCTGTTAATGTGAGATTGCTACTGGAGCTTTCATATACAGAAGATGAGCTAACAGATAAAGTTATTGACGGATAAGTAGTTGGCTGTGTATTTGCACCTCCACCTCCACCTCCACCACAACCTGCTAGAAGTGTTGATGCAAGTGTTAGTAGAATTATTTTTTGAAGTGAAGATTTTAAGTTTGATTTTTTTCTAGTGTTAAATAATGCAATATTAATCATATCCATACTCATACCCATACTCATACTCAATAAAAATTATGAGTTATAATAACACTTAATTTAAAACTGTGTATAGATTTAAGTCAATGTATATTAAAAACTATATGTGAATCAGTTTTTAATATTTCCTATGCTTTGAAAAAGGGTGCGGGTGCCTTGAGTCGTACCGATATATTTTCTTATAAAGTACGCTTAGAATATTACAGCAGTATGATGTTGCTCAATATTAACAGATAGTGTGAATTATCTTTGAATCTGGTTGACATTCAACTTTTATTTAAAGTGCATAAGCACTATATAAATATATCCTATACCTCCTATGTATCCAGCCTACCCCCATAGATATTAAAATCCTGTCGCATCAGGGAATGAGTGAAAATAGAATACTATACTGGTGCATTAGGCTCTCCCCCGTAGGTGTATTAACCTGATAATACAGTGAATAAATAGTATAATAGACTGGTACAGAACACTGGTACAGAAGAGAGTATTTTTAACTAGTTACCAGTAGAGTTTTTAAGTGAGGTGTTCGAAGGTTTTTATAGTTACTGATGCTCGGAAACGTAGCTCCACCANCNAAAGCAAAGAAATGTTATGTCGCCTTCGTCTATCGGTTAGGACCCCAGGTTTTCATCCTGGTAAGAGGAGTTCGATTCTCCTAGGCGATACCATATTCAAGAGAACCCTTATACAGCAGGGTTTTCTATCTTAAAAATACTCTATTGGTACAGAACACTGGTACAGAAGATGAGAGTAGCTACACCTTATAGACATCCAATTTCTGGAATATATTACTTCAGAAGGGCAGTCCCTGAAGCATTACGCTTAAGGCTAAATAAAACAATAATTAAAGTTACATTAGGCACTAGAAATCCTAATGAAGCAATACAGCTATTTGCTGCTAGACAGATTGAGTGTGAAGAGTTATTTAATGCTGCTCGTAATAGATGTATAACAAATTACCATAAGTCATTATTTTCAGTTAACCGTGGTAGTAGTGACTATCAGTTGCAAGAGGGGGTAACACTTCAATATCTATTTGACAAGCTCAACCAGGAAAGGGAAGTATCGGGCAAAACAATAGATGAGGCACAAAAGGTTATTGGTCGCTTTAGTGGTGTTTATAAAGATATTGATGCAGAAGGTATAAATGGCACAATAATTAGAGAGTTTAAGGAGCTGTTGATAAAGACACCATCAATATTATCGGATGAATTACGCTCACTAACACTGGTGCAAATTGTTAAAGAAGCTGGTAGTGAATATTCTGGAAGGACATTATCAGACAGTGCTATCAATAAGCACCTATCGGTAATATCATCAGTGCTTCAGTGGGCTGCGAACAACAGCTATTTTAGCAACAATTGGCACAACCCAGTTCGTGGTAAGACTATTAAGAGAAAAGGCTTAAAACAAGACAGGATGCCCTTTACAGAGGTTGATTTACATAAGATATTCTCTAGTGATATCTACACCAAACAATCAAGACCAAAAGGTGGCTGTGGTGAGGCTGCATACTGGATACCAATTGTTGGTTTATATACTGGAATGCGTCTAGAAGAGATAGGGCAGTTATTAATAACAGATATCAAACAAGAGAGTGACATATGGTATTTTGATATTAATGACTCTGGCGGTAAGCAGTTAAAGAATAAGTCGTCAATCAGAAGAGTGCCTATTCACCAGAACTTGTTAGACTTAGGCTTTATTGATTATATTGACAGCTTAGAGGGTATGCAGTTATTCCCGCTATTAAAGAAGGATAAGTACGGCAAACTCACTCAGAACTGGTCAAAGTGGTTTGGTAGGCATATTCGTAGAATAGGGATAACTGATAAATCTAAAGTGTTTCACTCGTACCGCCACGGATTGAAAGATGCCTTAAGAAATGCAGATGTTGACGAAGCTATTAGTGATGCAATCACAGGTCATTCTAGTGTTAGCGTTGGCAGGTCTTATGGCTCTGGATATAACTTAATCATTCTTAACAAGGCTGTACAAAGTGTAAATTATGATATTGAGTTAAAATAACAAAAGAATGAGAGTGCGATTGTTGCTTATCTTGTTATTTTTAGTTATTAAACAATAAATCATCAAATGGATATAGTTAGAGAAGCTAACAGACTGGCTAAAGAATTCTTAGAGCAAGACATTAAAAAGTTTGAATTGGATTTAGCCGTCAATGGTAGTAAGTATGTGAATACTATAGAGGATTTTGTTGATATTTTTGGTCATCAAAATGCTGATAAGTTTCATCACCTTGAGTTTTTTGAGGGTGGTTTAGATATGGAAAGGGATGAGTATATTGAATCAATAAGGTCTGAAAAGCACAGCATTATATTTGATGAGTTAGATGAATTTCTAAACACTAAGAATATAAAACTAGACAGGGATTCAGAAGAATACCAACTACTTGCTAGACGTTTTGTTGAGACTAAAATAGATGCTATCTTTCATAAAATAAAGATAATCAGAGGAGGGTCATTTGAATATTCGAATGAATCAGATAAAAATAATAAAATACAAGGCACTGTAAAAACAAACTGCTTTCAAAAGATAGAAGGCTTAAGTTGGGATAGAGTGTCTTTTAATATCTTGTCAAATGAAATGATTGAGATAAAAACTAAAGACTGTAAAGGCAAGTATACATATCACGACCTTGGATTTAAAGATGCACGTAAGGGTGATGACCATAACAAGCTCTGGGGTGTTCTGTTAGCATTTGGCAATCAGGGCGGCAGTATTGACTGGAAAAGTTGCCATCAAATAAAAAATACAAAGCAACTTAAAAAAGATGTGCAGCGCATAGGTCAAAAACTTAAAGATTTTATGAGAATAGGCGATAGTCCATTCAATACATATCATAAAACTCGTGGGTATAAAACTAAGTTCAGTTTTAAAGATTCAAGACATTCTTAGCTTTTCTTGTGAAATTTCACAACTAACAATCAAACTATTTTATAAATTAATTTCCTTTATATAGCTATTCTATAAGACTTTTTCACTTTATTTTACTTCTGCTCCTGTGACTTTTCACCAGTATGGTTAGTTGGATTGAACTTTTTCAGCCAACTTTCTTAAAAAACATATAGGAGAAGTAAATGAAAGAATTGAGCTTTAAAGAGCATATCAAATATTACATACTTGGAGGATTAGAAATATTCCCTTGTAATAGTAATAAAAAGAGTCCATTGACAAAGCACGGCTTCAAAGATGCCTCAGCTGATGAGCAGGTGATTAATAATTGGTGGAATAAACATCCTGATGCTAATATAGGATTACCAACTGGCAAGGTTAATAACTTAGTAGTGGTTGATGTAGATGTGAAGAATGATGCAGGTGGTATAGATAGTCTTAAACAGCTACAAGATGAATGCGGCAAGTTTGACACTAGGGTTGTGCATACGCCTTCAGGTGGACTGCACTTCTACTTTAGCTATCCTCAAGGTGTAGATACCATTAAAAACAGAACTAATATGAAGCCAGGGATTGATATCCGTGCTGATGGTGGTTATGTAATTGCACCAGGCTCTAGTATCGATGGTAATTATTATAATTTTAAAGATAAAGACAAGGAGATTGCTGAGCTTCCTCGGAAACTATTTGAAATGCTAATCAATGATAAGAATAGTATTAACACCGACTTTGATATGGAGAAGGAAGTGTCAGCTGGTGAGGTGATGTTTGGAGTTGAGCAAGGTAGTAGAAATCATAGTGTGTTTAGACTAGCTAGCAAACTAAGAGGTGATGACGTACCTCGTGAAGTAGCAGAGAGTCAAATATTAATCGCTGCTCATAATTGCAATCCACCTTTACCAGAGGGCGAGGCTTTGCGTTGTTTGGATAGTGCGTACAGTTTATACCAGCCCAATCCTAAGAATCCGACAGATGCAGGTAATGCCATAAGGTTAATTAAGTTGTTCGGCTCTGATATTAGATACGTATATGAGTTTAAAA
>JGI26249J51723_1000569_pt1 | contig 12839 bp, 10 predicted proteins | sample SaaInlV_135m_DNA_FD_51723 | JGI IMG/M metagenome (IMG submission 51723) | reverse complement strand
CTTCAAGTGAAAGATAAAAAGAACTAGAGCCTGGGTCACCTTGCCTACCCGATCTTCCTCTCAATTGATTATCTACTCTTCGTGATTCATGACGCTCTGTCCCGATAATATGCAAGCCACCCGCATCAATAACTTTCTTATGACTGATATCCCATGCAGTCTTAATTGCTTTAATTTTTTTATCTTGCTGTGCCTTATTTAGCTTTACATTATTTTTTATCTTTTCAATTTCTGGTTCAGCATTGCCGCCTAATACAATGTCTGTTCCTCGACCCGCCATATTTGTTGCGATGGTAATCATTCCAGGCTGTCCTGCTTGAACAATAATGTTTGCTTCTTTTTCATGCTGTTTTGCATTCAACACTTGATGTTTTAATTTTGACTTATTTAATAACTTTGAAACTAACTCTGAGTTTTCGATTGATGTTGTACCCACCAAAACAGGTTGGGATCTTTTCGCGCACTCTTTTATATCTTCCAATACAGCAAAATATCTCTCTTCAGAGGTGCGGTAAATTTTATCTATTTTATCTTTTCTAATGGTTGGTAAGTGAGGTGGAATCACCACTGTCTCAAGCCCATAGATGGAATTAAACTCCTCAGCTTCCGTGTCTGCCGTACCTGTCATCCCACAGAGCTTTGTGTACATCCTAAAATAATTTTGAAAAGTAATTCCTGCTAATGTTTGATTCTCTTTTTGAATGGCAACCTTTTCTTTTGCCTCTATTGCTTGATGCAGCCCATCTCCCCATCGCCGCCCTGGCATCATCCTGCCAGTAAATTCATCAACAATTGTTACCGCTCCATCAGCAACAACATAATCCTTATCTTTAATAAACAAATAATGCGCTCTTAGAGAAGAGTTAATATGATGAAGCAAATTAATATTGGCTGCATCATATAGGTTAGAATCTTTTTCTAAGATTCCCACCTTAACGAGTATTTTTTCAATATTAATGTGCCCGTCATCTGATAATATTGCTTGATTTGATTTTTCATCAAGCCAAAAGTCACCTTTACTGTCAGGTTTGTCCTGTTTTTTTAATTGCGGAATGATGGCATCAATTTTTTTATATAAATCAATATTATCTTCTGCTTGCCCTGAAATAATCAAAGGCGTCCTTGCTTCGTCAATTAAAATAGAATCAACTTCATCAACAACAGCAAAATTCAATGGCCTTTGCACTCTTTCTGATGCCGCGTACACCATATTATCGCGCAAATAATCAAACCCAAACTCATTGTTTGTTCCGTAAGTGATGTCTGACTCATAGGCTTCTTTCTTTACATCAGGAGAAATCCTCGAAAGATTAATTCCAACAGTTAGACCTAAGAAGTTATAAAGCTTACCCATCCATTCGGCATCACGTTTCGCCAAATAATCATTGACGGTAACAACATGAACCCCTTTACCCGAAAGTGCATTTAAATAAACAGGGAGGGTTGCGACAAGTGTTTTTCCCTCTCCTGTTCGCATTTCAGAAATTTTATTATCATTTAAAACCATGCCACCTATTAATTGCTCATCAAAATGCCTCATGCCTAACGACCTTACGCTTGCCTCTCGCACATGGGCAAATGCTTCAATAAGCATGCTTTCAAGTGATTCGCCTTTTTTGATGCGCTCTTTAAATTCCTCTGTCTTAACCTTAAAGTCAGCATCCTTTAACTTCTTAACCTCATCTTCGAGCGCATTAATCTTTGTAACTAATTTTTTATAGTTACCAATTAATCGATTATTTCTTGTTCCAAAAATACTACCTAATAAATTTTTCAGCATAATTTTCTTATTTTTATTTTTATTTTTTTAAATATTGCCTAGGGTCTAGCGCCCTACCATGCAATCTAATTTCATAGTGTAAATGAGGGCCTGTTGAACGTCCTGTATTACCAACCAATGCAACCACCTGATTTTTTTCGATGATATCGCCTTTTTTAACTAAAATTTTTGAGCAATGCGCGTACCTTGTTTCAAGCCCATCGCCATGTTTAATTTTTAAAAAATTCCCATAACTTTTATCTTTCGCAACCATGGTTACCATCCCAGCTCCCGTTGATTTAATCTCTTCTCCTTGGGCAGCACTAAAGTCTAAGCCAGCATGAAAGGCGCGAATACCTAAAAAAGGATCCCGTCTCCAACCAAAACTAGATGAGTTAAAAGGAACCTCTACCGGATAAAGAGTTGGTAAGGTTTCTTTTAATACAGAATGCTTTAAAAGTAGAGCTTCTTTCTTATTATAAAAAATCTCTCTTTTTTCAACTTTTTCAAGTAAATGAGTAAGGACTTTATGGATATCACCCAAGCTTAAATTATCATTTACAAAAGGACCGCCTACATTCTTATCTTTTTTTTCCTTCAATTTAGGTAGCTTATCCTTACCCAAGATTTGACCCTTCATAATCTCTTGAATTCTCTCTGACTGCGCATCAAGCTGAATTATACGCGCGTTTAGTTCCCCAATCTGGCTTATATAAAGATCTACTTCTTGGTTTGTGGGGGCTACTTTTATTTCTTGCTCCAATACCAATGGAGCGATCGACATTTCATCTTTATTTTCTTGAGTATTAAATATGATGTATGCGCATATAAAACCAATAGAAAAGATTATCGATACCAATACAATCAATGAATAAAAACTTAAGCTTTTTGGTTTTCTGGCATTCTTGTTAAGAAATAATATTTTCATCTAAAATTTGTTAGTTATTCTATTATTAAAATAATGTAGCATTATAGTATGGAACCCATAAAAAAGTTGCTACATGGTCAAAATTTTTCTGAATTTAACACAAAGAAAGAAGAGCTCGAGTCTCTACAAAAAGTGCTTTCAGATAGCTTAGAGAAAAAATTCAAAGGGAGGGTTCTTGCAAAAAACATACTTAATGATGTTTTTTTTGTTGAGGCGATGAATAGCGCTGTCGCATCGCAATTAAAAATGACTGACTCACAGCTCATAGAGAAAATTAACGACACACACCAGATAGAAACCAAAATTAAGAAAATAAAAATTAATGTGGCCATCCAGCACCTATCCAACCCAAAAAGAAATATAAGAAATATTCCTGCCTCAGCTAATGAGTCACTCAGGCATTTAAAAGCGGAGATGAGTGATTCACCATTAAAAAATATTATTAATGGCTTATTTAAACCAAAAAAATAAATAGTTACTCATGGCCGAGATTATTATCTTTATTTTTTCAGGTGTGACTATTGGTATCGCAGCAGGTTTATTTGGTTTGGGAGGTGGCCTGATAATCGTCCCGGTTGTGACCTATTGTCTAGTTTATTTTTCTGGCACCCCCTTTAATGAAGCAATCATTATTGGAGTCAGCACCTCTCTGGCCTCTATAATTATAACTGGTGCGATGGCTGCGTATGCACACACCAAAAATCATAATGTAGATTATTCGGTCGTAAAAAGATTTATCCCAGGTTTAATTATGGGCTCTGTCGCAGTAGGATTTTTTATTAAAAATATTCCGGGTGATTTTTTAAAACATATTTTTATTTTGTATGCCTTTTTTATTGCTTTCAAACTAATAAAGCATCAGAAAATTTTTAAACAAAGCACACTGCCCAATCGATGGCTTTCAAATACAATTAGTTTTCTTTTTTCTATCATCTCAGGCATTGTTGGGATTGGTGGGGCAACACTATTTGTGCCCTTTTTTATTAAGAATAATATAGCCCCCAAGCTTGCTATTGGAACATCTAGTGTTTTGGGTTTTTTTATTGGACTTTGCGCATCAATTGCAATTTATATTGGCTACCTATCTTCAGGATTAAATAACCAAATTACATTTGGGTTTGTCTACATTCCAGCTATTTTATTTTTAACATTCCCAAGCCTTATCTTCATCAAGCTTTCTGCTGGCTGGCTATTAAAATTAGATGATCTATTAATTAAAAAGTTATTTAGCTTGTTATTAATAACAATAGGGATCTTAATGCTATTTAATTAAAAACCCATCTTTAAGTTATTTTTTTGATTGAACCTTCTGTGAAAACAGTTATAATTACGCATTATTTTTTTCAAGTCTTATACAAGACTTGAATTTTAAAAAACTCACGGAGGAAATATGTCACTAGTCGATTACCCAGTAATTAATATAGCTATAGGTGCAGCAGTACTTGCAGTTATCTATGGTTTGATTATGTCCAAATGGATTATCAACCTACCTGCAGGCAATGCAAAAATGAAGGCAATTGCAGGCGCGATTCAAGATGGTGCAGCTGCCTACTTAACAAGGCAATATAAAACAATAGGTATTGTTGGCATTATATTAGCAGCACTTATTTATTACTTTATTGATTGTAATACTGCGATTGGTTTTGTCATTGGGGCTGTGTTATCTGGCTTATGTGGCTTTATCGGCATGAATGTTTCTGTGCGTGCAAATGTAAGAACTGCACAGGCAGCTACAAAAGGCTTGCCTCAAGCATTTGATGTTGCTTTTAAAGGTGGTGCTATCACTGGTATGTTGGTAGTGGGTCTTGGTTTATTAGGTGTGGCTGGCTTTTATCTATACCTAGGAGGTGAAACACTTACAACCTCTGAAGCCTTAAATCCTTTAATTGGTTTAGCTTTTGGATCATCACTCATTTCCATCTTTGCCCGTTTAGGTGGTGGTATTTTCACTAAGGGTGCTGATGTTGGTGCTGATTTAGTCGGTAAGGTTGAAGCAGGGATCCCTGAAGATGACCCAAGAAACCCAGCTGTGATTGCTGATAACGTAGGTGATAATGTGGGTGATTGTGCTGGGATGGCAGCTGATTTATTTGAGACATACGCAGTGACAATTATTGCGACAATGGTGTTGGGTGCTCTGATGGTATCTAACATCAATGGCGTGCTCTATCCTTTAATGCTAGGTGCGGTTTCAATCATAGCTTCGATTATTGGATGTATTTTTGTAAAAGCTAACAAGAAAATGACCAATGTAATGCCAGCACTTTATAGAGGTCTAGCAGTTGCAGGTGTTCTTTCAGCGATTGCATTTTATTATGTCAGCGTTCAAATGTTCCCACAGGGCATCGAAATTAATGATCAAACTTTTTCAGCGACTGCGTTATTTGGTTCAGCAGCGGTTGGATTAGTTTTAACTGCATTACTTGTACTTATTACAGAGTATTACACAGGTACTGAGTATAAACCTGTTCAGCATGTTGCTAAAGCATCTGAAACAGGGCATGCGACAAATATTATCGCGGGTATTGGTATCTCAATGAAATCAACTGCATTACCAGTGATTTCAGTTTGTGCAGCTATCTTTACTTCGTATGAGCTTGCAGGACTTTACGGTGTTGCGATTGCAGCAACGTCTATGTTAAGCATGGCAGGAATTATTGTGGCACTTGATGCTTACGGGCCTATTACAGATAATGCAGGTGGTATTGCTGAAATGGCAGGCCTTCCTCAAAAAGTGCGTGACATTACTGATCCATTAGATGCGGTGGGTAATACAACGAAGGCTGTAACAAAAGGTTATGCGATTGGTTCAGCAGGCCTTGCTGCTCTTGTACTTTTTGCAGACTACACACACAAGCTAGAACACTACAACATCATGACAAACTTTGATTTAAGTGAGCCGATGGTGATTATTGGTTTATTTATTGGTGGTCTAATTCCTTTCTTGTTTGCAGCGATGGCGATGGAAGCTGTTGGGCGTGCGGCGGCATCAGTTGTTGAAGAAGTAAGGCGTCAATTTAAAACGATCAAAGGCATCATGACAGGTAAGGGAAAACCAGATTATGCTAAAGCAGTTGATTTATTAACAGCTTCAGCAATTAAAGAAATGGTTATTCCTTCAATCCTACCCGTTGCTGTCCCCGTTATCGTCGGTATCTATTTGGGACCACAAGCTTTAGGTGGCTTACTAATGGGAACGATTGTGACCGGTTTATTTGTTGCGATTTCAATGTGTACAGGTGGTGGTGCATGGGACAATGCGAAGAAATACATCGAAGATGGTCATCATGGCGGTAAGGGCTCAGAGGCACATAAAGCATCTGTTACTGGTGATACTGTAGGTGACCCATACAAAGATACAGCAGGCCCTGCGATTAACCCTTTGATTAAAATTATTAACATCGTTGCACTACTCATCGTGCCGATTTTATAATCACCTCAAAACCTTAAAAAAACCTGTCTTTTTAGGCAGGTTTTTTTTCGCCCTAAATTACTACTCTACTTTGACAATAAACTTATGTTTTATATTTGAAAGGCCGGCAATTTCAAACTAAGCAATTGAGTTATTAATTATCATATTGTTGAAGCTTGTTAAACTTAATTACTTCATTAAGTCTTTTTGCGTAGTCCCCATCTCCTAATGTGGAATAATCTGACAATCCTTCCGTGAGTTTGAGTGAATCCATTTTATTAAGCTTTGACAATTCTTCTGAGCGGAGCCTTCTTAATTTCTTATAGCTATCACCAGAATTTAGGTTTCGGTAATATGATTGAATGCTATCGAATATGGATGAAAATTTAGCAACCTCCACTTTTTCATCTCCGCGGGCTCTTATACCACATGACTTTGAAAAACAATGTTGCCCAAAGAGATTGTTGCCCACAACCGCAAACCTAGAAGACCCCCAAGCTGACTCTAAACTTGCTTGAGCTAGAATTAAACTATCTGGAAAAATATTGACCTTTTCTTTTAAATCCTGCAATTGCTGAGCAAGTGATATGTCCTCTTTTACCCTATAATAACTCAGCAACTCAGATAACTTTTTCTTTCCTATTGNGATCGAAATTTTATTAATTTTAATTTTTTTTTGGAGCTTTAGNACAAATTTTCTGTCTGCGTTTATTTCTTCATTGNCTCTATCAATTAAAGGGCTGACATAGTTAATGAATGCTTTTTTTCTCTCAGGTCCCGCAGCATATTTTTTAAAATCTGGCTTTTCCTCAGCATATGCATTTAAAAAAGAAACCTTTAACATAAGAAAAATCATTGACCAAAAAAGGGTAATTCTTACCTGACGCATTTTTATTCCTTATAAAATAACTTTTTCGCCTGTTAACCTTTCAAAGATATCTAAATACTTTTGGCTGGTTTTTTGAATAATATTTTCTGGAAGCGTTGGGGGGGGTGGTGCCTTATCCCAATCCTGACTTTCTAACCAATCCCGAATAAATTGTTTATCAAAGCTATGTGGTGAGGTACCAACCTGATAGTTTTTCTCTGACCAAAACCTTGAGGAATCTGGTGTGAGAACTTCATCCATTAAATATAATTCACCAGTATCATCGGTACCAAATTCAAATTTTGTATCAGCAATCATAATGCCTTTCTTAATTGCGGTATCGTAAGCCTTCTTGTAAATCTCAAGACTAATTTTTGAAATTTGGTTAGTCAGATCATCTCCAATGAGTTTAATGCATTCTGAAATTGAAATATTCTCATCATGATCCCCGACAGCTGCCTTATTGGATGGCGTAAAAATTGCTTGAGGTAATCTACTGGCAAGTTTTAGTCCTGATGGTAAATTAATATGGCATACAGATTTATCTCTCTGATACTCCTTCCAACCACTGCCTACCACATACCCCCTTACAATTGCTTCAATAGGAACAGGTGTTAATTTTTTTACCACGACGGCTCGGTGCTTTACTCTTATAGCCTCTTCCTGTGAAATAAAGTTTTTAACATCTTCATCTATCAGATGGTTTGGCACAATACTTTCAATCTGCTTAAACCAAAAATTTGCCATTTGGGTTAACACTTTCCCTTTATAGGGTATAGCTTCATCCATAATGACATCAAATGCAGAGATTCTATCTGTTGTCACAATCAACATTTTGTCTTGATTAATATCATAAATATCTCTTACCTTACCTTGGTGAAGTAAAGGTAGAGATTGAATATCTAATTCTGATTTATTACTCAATTGTTGATTTCTTCTCTAAAATCTCAATAGCGGGTAAGGTTTTACCTTCTACGAATTCTAAAAATGCGCCCCCTGCAGTTGAAATATAAGATATGTTTTTTAACATACCAAATTTTTCTAAAGCAGCAATTGTATCGCCGCCCCCAGCCAAAGAAAATGCTATTGAATTTGAAATTGAATGAGCAAGCATTTCAGTTCCCTTTGAGAATTGGTCAAACTCAAAAACACCAATTGGTCCATTCCATAAAATGGTTTGTGATTGCTTAATGGTATCTGAAATCCCTCTCATTGTTTCAGGACCTAAATCAAAAATCATATCAGTCGGTTCTAAATCATTAATATTTTTTTTAACTGCCATCTCATTTTCATTAAATTCTTTACCACATATGACATCCGTGACCAACGGTAACGAAGCTCCTCTAGACTCAAGTTTTTGAATAATTTTTTTTGCAGAGTCAATAAAATCATTTTCGTGAAGTGAGTTTCCGATATTAAAGCCTTGTGCTTTCAGAAAGGTATTTGCAATCCCTCCCCCCAAAATTAGCTGATCAACCTTATCTGATAAGCTATCTAAAATTGAAAGTTTTGTAGATACTTTACTGCCTCCGACAATAGCCACCATGGGTGCTTTAGAGTTAGTCATTACCTTTTGAAGTGCCTCAAGCTCACTAGAAAAAAGCTTTCCGGCGCAAGCTTCATCACAAAATTGGGCAACTCCATAAGTCGATGCTTGTTTTCTATGCGCAGTACCGAAAGCATCCATAACAAAGATGTCGGCGAGCGCTGCATATTTTTTTGCTAAAGATTCATCATTACTTGCTTCACCTAAATTAAAACGACAATTCTCCAATACTACCAACTCCCCTGATTCCACATTGAATGTTTGAGTTGTCCAGTCCCTAATGAAATTTATTTTTTTGTTTAAGTGATTTTCTATGAATTTTACAACAGGAGCTAGTGAAAATTCTTGGTCATATTCACCTTCCTTTGGTCTACCCAAATGTGAGGTAACCATCACCTTTGCACCTGCATTAAGACAATANATTATTGTAGGTAATGATGCTTCAATTCTATTGGTTGATGAAATCTTTCCCNACTTGATAGGCACATTTAAATCNGCACGAATAAAAACTCTTTTATTTTTTAAATCAAAATCTTGAAGTTGATTCATTTTNAAAAAATTACTTTGCATTCATCATTGCGATGGCGGTATCTAACATCCGGCAACTAAATCCCCATTCATTATCGTACCAACCAAAAACCTTTACTAACNCTCCATCAGGNCTTACTTTAGTTAACGTTGAATCAAAATAACATGAAGCAGATGTATGATTAAAATCTACTGAAACCAGTNGCTCATCGTTATAAACTAAAATTCCTTTTAATTTCTCTTCGGATGCCGCTCTCATCATTTCATTTACCTCTTCTTTAGAGGTTCTAGNTTCTGTTATTATTGTAAGNTCAACTAGCGAAACATTATTCGTAGGGACTCGAACTGCAATGCCGTCCAACTTACCCTTTAATTCTGGAATCACTAACCCAACTGCTGAAGCCGCACCTGTTTTTGTCGGAATCATAGAGCCTGCTGCAGCTCTGGCTCGCCTTATATCTTTGTGCATATTGTCTAATAAGGACTGATCATTAGTGTATGAATGAATGGTATTCATAAGTCCTGACTTAATGCCAAGGTTATCCTGAATAACCTTAACCAAGGGCGCCAGCCCATTTGTCGTGCAGGATGCATTAGATACAAATACATCACTAGACTTCAATATTTCATGGTTAACACCATAAACGACTGTGGCATCGATATCAGATTCTCCAGGTGCAGAAATCAAAACTTTTTTCGCACCTTGCTCTATATGAAATTCACTTGATTTTTTACCACGAAAAGCACCCGTACATTCCAAAACAACATCTACATCCAGTTCTTTCCATGGAAGATCCTTTGGATCTCTGGTATTAAGATACTTTATTCTTTGTCCATTAATAATAAAAAAATCATCTTGGGTCTGAATTTCAGCATCAAATTTTCCGTGAGCTGTGTCGTACTTAAGTAAATGAGCATGGCTTTGAATATCACCCCTGCTGCAATTAACAGCAACTATATTGATATCTTTTATATTTTGCTCAAAGATAGCTCTTAAAACTAATCTACCTATCCTTCCAAATCCAGAAATAGCCAAATTTACTGACACATTAATCCCCTAATTTAAATAAATAAGGGTAGCTTTAAAGCTACCCTTATAAAAGTTAGATTGTATTACAGAACTGATTTTGCTGTCTTAACAACATTGTCGACAGTGAAACCAAAATGTTCAAATACAACTTTACCTGGAGCTGACTCACCGTATGTATCTATTCCGACACATGCACCATCAAGTCCAACATACTTTCTCCAGTAGTCTGTCACACCAGCCTCAACCGATATTCGTTTTACGCCTGGTGTTAGTACAGTATCTTTATATGCCTGATCTTGTCTGTCAAAAGCCTGAGTACATGCCATAGATACAACTCTTGCATGTATTCCTTCATCTTTTAGTTGTGCTTGAGCTCCTATTGCAAGATCAACCTCAGAGCCTGTTGCAATAATAATAACTTGAGCGTCACCATCACAATCAGACAACACATAACCGCCTTTTTTAATATCTGCTATCTGCTCAGGCGTTCTTGAATGAAAGCCCATGCCCTGCCTACTTAAGACTAAACTGGTTGGATTTTCTCCACTTTCAACAGCTGAAACCCAGGCTGTAGCTGTTTCTGTTGCATCACAAGGACGCCAAACTTCCATTCTTGGAATGAATCTTAATCCAGAAGTGGTTTCAATTGGTTGGTGCGTAGGTCCGTCTTCTCCCTGACCAATAGAGTCGTGAGTTAGAACATAAACTACACGCTGTTTCATCAGGGCTGACATTCTCATGCCGTTCCTCATATAGTCTGAAAACATATGGAAGGTGCCACCGAAAGGTAACAAACCACCATGTAATGCGATGCCATTCATGATTGCTGACATACCAAACTCTCTTACACCGTAAGAAATATAATTGCCTGGTTTTTTACCATTCACATGCTCAAAACTTGGGCAACTTGTTAAATTTGAGCCTGTCAGGTCAGCAGAGCCGCCTACAAATTCAGGTAAAATTGGNGCAAGCGCAGTAATTACATTTTGCGATGCCTTTCGAGTTGCAACCTTCTCCGCGGCATTATTTGCATCATTGATTATTGCCTCGGATTGTTTTTTCCAGTCGGCAGGTAACTCATTTGACATTCTTCTTTTAAATTCAGCTGCTAAATCTGGGAATTCTTTTGCATAAGCATCAAACTTAGCATTCCATTCTTTTTCTCTAGCATCTCCTTTATCCTTTTGATTCCATCCATCATAAACATCTTGAGGTATGACAAATGGATCATGCTCCCAACCAATTTCTTTTCTTACTAAAGCAACTTCCTCGTCACCCAAAGCTGCGCCGTGACAATCATGTGATCCTGATTTGTTAGGTGAGCCTTTACCAATAATTGTCTTACAACAAATAATTGTTGGTTTATCAGTTACTTTTTTCGCCTCTTTAACTGCTTTATCTATGGCATCTGGGTCATGACCATCTACGTCTCTGATAGCATGCCACCCATATGACTCAAAACGTCCTGCAGTGTCATCTGTATACCAACCTTCAATGTGCCCATCAATTGAAATGCCATTATCATCCCAAAATGCTATTAATTTACCAAGGCCCCACGTTCCTGCAAGGGCACATGTTTCATGTGACACACCTTCCATTAAACATCCATCACCTAGGAAAGTATATGTGTAATGATCAACAATCTCATGCCCAGATTTATTAAACTGATTAGCTAGAAGCTTCTCAGCCATTGCGAAACCTACTGCATTACTAATGCCTTGACCTAATGGACCAGTTGTCGTTTCAATCCCAGGGGCATAACCATATTCTGGATGGCCAGCACAAGACGAGTGAAGCTGTCTAAAATTCTCAATCTCTTTCATTGGAAGGTCATAACCAGTTAAATGAAGAAGTGAGTAGATCAACATTGAACCATGGCCATTAGACAAAATAAAACGGTCACGATTTGCCCAGTCAGGGTTATTCGGATTATGGCTAAGATGGTGATTCCACAGAACCTCCCCAATTTCTGCCATGCCCATTGGTGCGCCTGGATGACCTGAACTTGCCTTTTGAACTGCATCCATCGATAAAGCGCGAATAGCGTTTGCTAAATCTTGTCTTGTTGCCATACTTCCTCCCAAAATTAAAATGATTGCATTTTTTTCTCAATGCATTTTTTTGATACTGTTAACCCNAAATTATCAACTAAACTAAGGTCACAATCAAGTTATCTATGTGTTAAATATTTTCTTCTTTCCATTTAATTGAACAACCGATACTAGCTTGTTGCTGTGTTGGTCCTTGTTGAGAAGTAGATATTAACTTCATTGCCTCAAACAAATCTCTTCTATTATTAGGGCCAGCCTTTTCTCTTCCTGTTGAATCAAATCGACCCCTATACTGCAACTCTAATTTTGAATTGAAGCCAAAAAAGTCTGGAGTGCAGATTGCATCATATTTTTTTGCTATTTCTTGTGTTTCATCATAAACATATGGAAAATCAAAATGATTCTCTTCAGACAGTATCCTCATATTTTCAAAAGAATCATCTGGATAATTAATGACATCATTGCTTGATATGGCAATAGTATTAATACCGTACTTCTTTAATTCATGAATATCAGAAACAAGACGTGACATANTCGCCTTTACATAAGGGCAATGATTACAAATAAACATAACAACCAAACCGTTTTTACCCTTAATTTTTTCTAGGTTCCAGTATTCATTATCGACCCCCAACAACTGGAAATCTTTTGCAATCCATCCAAAATTACAAATTGGTGTCTTTAGGCTAACCAAAAATCTTCTCCGTTATGTATTAT
>JGI26249J51723_1000552_pt1 | contig 13024 bp, 8 predicted proteins | sample SaaInlV_135m_DNA_FD_51723 | JGI IMG/M metagenome (IMG submission 51723) | reverse complement strand
GACATAATTAGAGGTGCATCCTTAGTTGTTTGGGCGATTAAAGATGGAAGAGATGCAGCAATTTCAATTAAAAAACATTTAGAGAATAAGTGTTTAAAACAGTCAAAAGTAGCTTAATGGAAAATTATAAAAAAAATTTTGATTTATTAAAGAAGAACAATGTTTACTCAGAAGAGATGGAACATGATGCATGTGGAGTTGGTTTAATTTCATCTACAGAAGGAAAAAAATCACGTAAAGTGGTTGAGTATGGTATTGAAGCTTTAAAAGCTGTCTGGCATAGAGGTGCAGTAGATGCAGACGGAAAAACTGGTGATGGTGCAGGTATTCACGTAGAAATACCAAAAGATTTTTTTATAGAAAAAATAGAAGTTACTGGCCACACATATGATAGTTCTGAAATATGTGTTGGAATGATTTTTTTACCTAGAAATGATTATGCAACCCAAGAAAGTTGTAAAACAATAGTTGAGAGCGAGTTAACAAAAAATAATTTTAGTATATATGGTTGGAGACAAGTTCCAGTAAATCCAAAAGTTTTGGGAGAAAAAGCATTTCATACTATGCCTGAAATTATTCAGGTACTTTTTAAATCTAATAGTTCAGAATTATTAAATAAAGAACTTGAGAGAAAAATTTATGAAACAAGAAGAAAAATAGAAAACAAGGCTTTCCAAATTTCATTAAATAATTTTTATATTTGTTCGTTTAGTTCAAAATCAATTATTTATAAAGGAATGTTTTTAGCTGAAGCTATTTCAGATTTTTTCTTAGATTTGAAAGATCAAAGATTTATTTCAAGATATGCAATTTTTCATCAAAGATTTTCTACCAATACAGCACCAAGTTGGAATTTAGCTCAACCATTTAGAGCAATTGCACATAATGGTGAAATAAATACATACCGTGGAAATAAAAACTGGATGAAAGTTCATGAACAAGAAATGAATAGTCCACTTTTTGATAATATAGAAAATTTAAAACCTGTAATTCAGCAAGGTGCATCAGACTCTGCTGCACTAGATAATGTTTTTGAATTATTAAATATTTCAGGTCAACCAGCTCCTTTAGCAAAATTAATGTTAGTACCCGATGCGTGGTCAAAAAAAAATAAAACTTTATCTAAAGATCATCAACAATTGTTTAATTTTTTAAACAGCACCATGGAACCTTGGGATGGACCTGCTGCAATTGCTGGAACAGATAATGAATGGGTCATAGCTGCAAATGATAGAAATGGATTAAGGCCACTTAGATATGTAATCACTAAAGATAATTTATTATTTGCTGGTTCTGAAACAGGAATGATTGAGCTTAATGAAAAAAAAATTTTAACAAAAGGAAGATTGGGACCTGGAGAAATAATTGGAGTTAGAATTGAAAAAGGAAAAGTATTTACTAACAGTAAGATTAAAGATTATTTAGCTAAAGAGTATAAGCATTTTAATTCACAGATTGTTGATTTAGATGACAAAATTACAATTTCTGGAGAAAAACACTCTTTTTCAGGGGATGATTTAAGAAGAAGACAATATACTTTTGGAATAAGTTTGGAAGATTTAGAGCTTATTTTGCACCCAATGGCTGAAGATGCAAAAGAAGCAATAGGATCTATGGGAGATGATACGCCACTTGCAGTATTGTCAGATAAATATAGACCTATATATCATTTCTTTAGGCAAAATTTTAGTCAGGTAACAAATCCTCCAATTGACTCTTTAAGAGAAAATAAAGTTATGAGTTTAAAAACTCGATTTGGAAATCTGGGAAATATTTTAAATTTTGATAATTTAACTAAACAAAATATTTATGTTTTAAATAGCCCAATTTTGTCAAATTCTCAGTTTGATAAATTTATTAATTTTTTTGGCAAAAATTCTTTAATCATCGATTCTACTTTTTCAAAAGATCAAAGTTTATTTGAGTCAATAAAACAAATTCAGAGAGATGCAGAAATTGCAGTCAGACAAGGTGTTACGCAATTAATTCTTAGNGATAAAGAGTTATCAAATTCAAAACTTCCAATTCCCATGTTGTTGTGTGTGGGTGCGATTAACTCTTTCTTAATTGAAAAAAAATTAAGAGGATATGTCTCTATTAATGTTCAATCTGGCGAAGCTTTAGATACTCATTCTTTTGCTACTTTGATTGGCGTAGGAGCAACTACTGTTAACCCTTACCTTGCTTTTGATAGCATAAATCAAAGGTATGAAAAAAAATTATTTGGACAATTCAGTTTTGATGATTGTGTGGAGCGTTATATCAAATCAGTTAATGCAGGGCTGTTAAAGATTATGTCTAAAATGGGAATTTCTGTTTTAAGTTCATATAGAGGGGGATGTAATTTTGAAACAGTTGGTTTAAGTAGAACAATTGTTGCAGATTATTTTCCTGGAGTTGTATCCAAAATCTCTGGAATAGGATTAACTGGTATAGAAAAAAAAATTAGATCTATTCACAAAGAAGCATTTGAGAGTTCAGATACAATTTTACCAATAGGAGGTATTTATAGGTATCGTAAAAATGGAGAAACACACCAATATCAAGGTAAATTAATTCATTTATTGCAAAGTGCCGTAGGCTCTAACTCTTATGAAGCCTACAAAAGATATGCTGAAGGAATATATGGTTTACCTCCAATAAATTTAAGAGACTTAATAGATTTTAGATCAAAAAAATTAAAAGGATCTATAGAAATTTCAGAAGTTGAACCAATTCAAAATATACTAAAAAGATTTGGAAGTGGAAGTATGTCTCATGGAGCATTGTCAAAAGAAGCTCATGAAACATTAGCAACTGGTATGAATAGAATTAAAGGAGCTTCTTGCAGTGGAGAAGGNGGTGAANATGAAAGTAGATTTAAAGTATTAGATAATGGAGATAGTGCAAATTCACGTGTTAAACAAATAGCTTCAGCTAGATTTGGTGTGACAGTAAACTATTTAAATAACTGTAACGAAATTGAAATCAAAATTGCTCAAGGTGCAAAACCAGGAGAGGGTGGACAATTACCAGGATTCAAAGTAACAGAAGAAATCGCAAAACTGAGATATTCAACGCCAGGTGTAACCCTAATTTCTCCACCACCACACCATGATATTTATTCTATAGAGGATCTGGCACAACTTATATATGATTTAAAACAGATCAATCCAAAGGCAAGAATTGGAGTTAAGCTTGTAGCCTCATCAGGAGTTGGAACAATAGCTGCTGGAGTAGCAAAAGCAAAAGCTGACATAATATTAATCTCAGGACATAATGGTGGAACAGGCGCAACACCACAAACAAGTGTTAAGTATGTTGGTATTCCATGGGAGATGGGATTAACTGAAGCTAACCAAGTTTTAACTTTAAATAATTTAAGACATAAAGTTACTTTAAGAACTGATGGTGGAATTAAAACTGGTAGAGATGTGGTTATTGCTGCAATGATGGGTGCTGAGGAATATGGCGTAGCAACTACAGCTTTAGTTGCAATGGGATGCATTATGGTAAGACAATGTCATTCAAATACATGTCCTGTTGGTGTTTGTACTCAAGATGAAAAACTTAGAGAAAAATTTACAGGAACACCCGACAAAGTTGTTAATTTGTTTACTTTTATTGCTACAGAAGTGAGAGAAATATTAGCAAAACTCGGATTCAAATCTTTGAATGAAATAATTGGAAGAACAGATTTATTAAGACAAGTTAGTAAAGCTTCTCCTAATTTAGATGATTTAGATTTAAACCCTCTTTTTGTTCAGGCAGACTCAGGAAATAATAAAAGATACTGTGAAGATCAGCAAATAAACCACGTGCCAGATACATTAGACCAAGAAATTTGGCCAGAGATAGAAAAAGCATTAGATAATTCAGAAAAAGTAGAAAAAGAGTATCTTATCAAGAATACAAATAGAGCCGTAGGAACAAGAATTTCTCATCATCTTTATAAAAAATTTGGATATGAAAAACTAGATGAAAACTTTTTAGTTTTAAACTTTAAAGGATCAGCTGGACAGTCATTTGGGGCATTTTCTTCAAAAGGTTTGAAGCTTGTTCTTAAAGGAGATGCTAATGATTATGTGGGTAAAGGACTATCTGGTGCAACAATTTCAATTAAATTATCTGATGAAAGTAATTTAATATCAAGTGAAAATACAATAATAGGTAACACTGTATTATATGGCGCTACCTCAGGAAAATTGTTTGCGGCAGGTCAAGCAGGCGAAAGGTTTGCAGTTAGAAACTCTGGTGCAACTACAGTAATAGAAGGCTGTGACTCTAATGGATGTGAATATATGACTGGAGGAACAGTAGTGGTATTAGGAGAAGTAGGTGATAATTTTGCAGCTGGAATGACGGGTGGTATGGCATTTATTTATGACAAATCTGAACAATTTGAAAAGAAAGTTAATCAAGACTCAGTGATTTGGCAAAGTGTTGAAACTGATTATTGGAAAAAATTTCTTAAAAATTTACTTGCTGATCATTTTAAGGAAACTGGATCAGATTTATCAAAAAAATTGATTAATAATTATGATAAAGAGATAAATAATTTTGTTCAAGTGTGCCCTAAAGAAATGATAGATAAATTAGAAAATGCAATAAGCCTTAAGTCAAAAATTAAAAAAGTAATCTAGATAATTAATTGAAGCTCTTTTAATATTCTTTTAAGCCATTTTTTTTCTGACAAACTGTGATCACCACCTTTTATTATTAGAAGCTTTTTTTTGGCATTTTGAAAAATTTTTAAAACTTTTCTAGAATAAGATACTGGGACAACTTCATCTTTTTGACCATGAACCATCGTAATTTTTATCTTAGAATNAATTTTTTTTTTTAAAACCTTATTTTTTCTTCCATCTTTTATTAATTGGTGAGTAATTGGGTATTCATAATTTCCATGTTTTAGACGATAAATACCATTTTTAATTATTTCNGTTTTCATTTTTTTAGTAAATTTTTTCCACATTAGATTTTCTAAAAACTCTGGAGCAGAACCAATTCCTAAAAAACTATTAATTTGATTTTTAAAATTTTGGAATTGCTTAAGAGCTACCCAAGCCCCCATACTAGATCCAATAATAGTAAAATTACTTTTTTTTACATATTTTTTTATTAGAATTGATGTTTCATTACTCCATTTAGTTATATTTCCATCTGTAAATTTTCCTGATGATTTTCCATGTCCAGAGTACTCAAGTGCTAAAAAACTTAACTTATTCTTTTTGGNAAATTTTAAAAAAGCATTTGGTTTTTTACCTTCTANATCAGACATGAAACCATGTAAAAAAACAATAAAAGAGGTATTTTTATATGTATTACAAATATATCTTATTTTCTTAGTTTTTGAGATTTGGTGATANTTGAAATTGTTCATAATCGTTTATATGTTTTATCTATTAATATATAATCATATCAAATGTCATCTAATTTAAAAGTTTTACAAGTAATACCCAAATTAGGTTATGGAGGAGCAGAAACAGGCTGTTATGATGTTGCTCACTATTTACCAGAAAATATTGTGACTCTTTTATTGTAACTAGTGGAGGAGAATTATTAAAATTTATTGATAAAAAAAAAGTTAAAGTTATTAGATTGCCAGTTCATAGTAAAAATCCATTATTAATTATTATAAATTTTATCGCTTTAGTTGGAATTATTCTGTTTAAAAATATTTCTATTGTACACGCTAGAAGTAGGGCTCCTGCATGGGCATGTTTATTGGCAACGAAGGTTACAGGCAGAAGATTTGTTACAACTTTTCATGGCACTTACAATTTTAAAAATAGTTTCAAAAAATTTTATAATTCAGTTATGGTTAGATCGCATCTAATTATTGCTGGATCAAATTTTATTTTTTCTCATATTAAAGAAAATTATTCAAAACACCTTAGTGCTAAAAAAAAACTTATGGTAATTTTTAGAGGGATTAATGTTGATTATTTTGATCCTTCAACAAAAATTGAAAGTGAAGAAAAAAAATTATTAAAAAAATGGGAAATAGAAAAAGATAAAAAAATAATTCTTTTACCGGGAAGATTAACAGGATGGAAAGGGCAAGAAGTTTTTATAGAGGCTGTTAATTTAGTGAATATTGAACTTGGATATGAGGCTTTTTATGCTGTTATACTTGGAAGTGATCAAGGTAGAGAATTATATAAAAAAAAACTTATTAGACTTACAGAACAGTATAGATTAATAAATCAGGTAAAATTTATTGATCACTGTAAAGATATGGCTTTAGCTTACAAAGTTTCAGATATAGTGGTGTCAGCGTCAATCGAGCCAGAGGCTTTTGGAAGAGTTGCTGTAGAAGCACAATCAATGGAAAAACCAATAATTGCAAGCAATATTGGTGGTTCAAATGAAACTGTGGTTGATGAAAAAACTGGTTTTTTATTCGAAACCAACAACCCAAAATCATTGAGCCAAAAAATTTTAAAAACACTTTCTATGGATGAAGTATCATTAAAATCAATTGGTAAAGAGGGAAGAAAAAATATAATTCAAAAATTTAATGTTGAAAAAATGTGTTTTTCTACTTATTCAGAGTATAAAAGAATATTAAATTAAATGCCTATAATCACACTACCAGATGGAAACAATCTAACATTTCCTGACAAAGTTACTGGTCTAAAAGTAGCTGAAAAAATTAGCAAGTCACTTGCTAAACAAGCTATGGTTATAAGTGTAGATGGTGATTTAAAAGACTTAGATTTTCAAATTGAAAATGATTGTTCTATTAAAATTTTTACATCAAAAAATCCAGAAGGTTTAGAAACCATAAGACATGATACAGCACATATTTTAGCAATGGCAGTACAAGAATTATTTCCAGGAACACAAGTAACTATTGGGCCNGTTATTGAAAATGGTTTTTACTATGATTTTGCGAGAAAAGAGCCTTTTACTGAAGATGACTTAGAAAAAATTGAAAATAAGATGAAAGAAATTGTAGATAGAAATGAAATTACAAGAAGAGAAGTTTGGGAGAGAAAAAAAGCTATTTCACATTTTAAAGAAAAAGGAGAAGCTTACAAAGCAGAATTAATTCAAGCAATCCCAGAAACCGAAGATGTATCCATTTACTTTCATGGTGATTGGCACGATCTTTGTAGAGGTCCACATCTTTCTTCAACAGGTAAAATTGGAAAATTTTTTAAACTAACTAAAGTTTCAGGAGCTTATTGGAGAGGAGACTCTAATAATGAAATGTTACAAAGGATATATGGTACTAGCTGGGCAACCCAAAAAGACTTAGACGAATATTTAAGAAGAATTGAAGAAGCAGAAAAAAGAGACCATAGAAAATTAGGAAAAGAAATGGACTTATTTCACTTTAGAGAAGAAAGTCCGGGCTCAGTATTTTGGCATGAAAAAGGATGGGCTCTTTTTCAAAAATTAATAAATTATATGAGAAGCAGACAAGATGCTGCTGATTATAAAGAAGTAAATACTCCAGAGGTACTTGATAGGCTTTTGTGGGAAAAATCTGGGCACTGGGAAAAATATGGAGAAAATATGTATACTTCTGAAACGCCAGACGAAAAAGTCTTTGCAATTAAACCAATGAATTGCCCAGGCCATATTCAAGTTTTTAACCAAGGTCTAAAAAGCTATCGTGATCTTCCATTAAGAATTACTGAGTTTGGTAAAGTGCACAGATATGAACCATCTGGTGCATTGCATGGACTTTTAAGAGTAAGAGCTTTTACCCAAGATGATGCACATATTTTTTGTTCAGAGGATCAGATAACAACTGAGTGTTTAAATGTAACTAATTTGATTTTAGATATTTATAAAGATCTTGGTTTTGAAAATGTAATATTAAAATATGCAGATAGACCAGATGTTAGAGTCGGTGATGATGAAGTTTGGGACAAAGCAGAAGCTTCGTTACTTGCAGCAGTTAAAGCATCTAAACTGGAATATAGCATCAATAAAGGAGAGGGAGCCTTCTATGGGCCCAAAATTGAATTTGTATTAAGAGATGCTATTGGAAGAGATTGGCAATGTGGAACCTTACAGGTTGATCTTAATTTACCAGGGAGATTAGATGCTTCTTACGTTGACAATGATGGAACAAAAAAAGTTCCAGTTATGCTTCATAGAGCATTATTTGGTTCTTTAGAAAGATTTATTGGAATATTAATTGAACATTATGCAGGCAAATTTCCATTTTGGATTTCACCTTTGCAAACTGTTGTTATTCCAATTTCTGAGGAGTTTGATGAATATGCCACAGAAGTCTCTAAAAAAATTAAACAAGCTGGCATAAGTTCAAACGTTGATTTAAAAAAACATAATTTGAATTACAAAATAAGAGATCATTCATTAGCAAAAATACCTCTTTTATTAATTTGTGGTAAAAAAGAAGTTGACTCTAACTCGGTAACGATTAGAAGATTAGACTCTAACAAACAAGAAAATATGGATTTAAATTTATTCTTAAAAACTTTTTCTGCTTTAAACAAAGCATCCTCAAACTAAGTGGCAGATTTTAAACAAAATTACTTTCAAAGAAGAACAAAAGATAGAGGTCCAAGATCTAATAATAGAATCTCGTCTCCTGATGTTCAGGTCATAGCAAGTGATGGTGAAAATCTTGGTGTAATAAATACCAATGAGGCAATCTCAATGGCAAAAAATCAAGGATTAGATTTAATAGAGATAGCTGCTAATGCAAATCCTCCTGTGTGTAAAATCATGGATATGGGCAAGTTTAAATATGATGCCCAGAAGAAAGCAAATATTGCTAAGAAGAAACAAAAAATCGTTTTATTAAAAGAAATTAAAATGAGACCTGTTACGGAAACTCATGATTATGATTTTAAGGTTAAAAACGCAAAAAAATTTATAGCTAAAGGGGATAAGGTAAAATTTACTGTCAGATTCAAAGGTCGTGAACTACAACATTCTCATTTAGGAAAAGAGTTGATGGATAAGATCAAAGAGGATATGAAAGATATTGGCAAGGTAGAATTGCATCCCAAGTTTGATGGCAAGCAAATGATCATGGTAATTCAGCCTTTATAGGCCTTAATATAGGTTGTAAATTTATATCAATCTTTGTATAACACCGCTGAATTATGCCAAAATTAAAAACAAAAAGCTCAGCAAAAAAAAGATTTAAAATATCTGCAACTGGCAAAGTCTTAACTGCGCAAGCAGGTAAAAGACATGGCATGATCAAAAGAACAAATTCTCAAATAAGAAAATTAAGAGGCACGACAACGATGTCTAAACAAGACTCGAAAATTGTTAAATCGTACATGCCTTACAGTTTAAGAGGTTAATAATGGCAAGAGTTAAAAGAGGTGTAACCAGCAAAGCTAAACATAAAAAAGTTCTAAAAGCCGTCAAAGGTCAATGGGGCAGAAGAAAAAATACCATCAGAGTTGCAAAGCAAGCTATGGAAAAAGCTATGCAGTATGCTTACAGAGATAGACGAAATAAAAAAAGAGAATTTAAATCATTGTGGATACAAAGAATCAATGCTGGAGTAAGAGCTGAAGGATTAACTTATTCAAAATTTATTAATGGCCTTACTAAATGTGGAGTAGCTATCGACAGAAAAATATTAGCAGAAATAGCTTACGATAGCCCTGAAGCCTTTAAAACTATTGTTCAAAAAGCACAATCTGCTTTAAATTAATCTTCACTATTGTTTTTCGTTGGTGAAGAAATAATCTCTTAAAATGTTAGATATTAAAAAAATTAAAGATGAATATCTCTTAAAGTTAAGTGAAAATTTAGACATAAATCAAATTAATCAAATTAAAACAGATCTATTTGGTAAAAATGGATTGGTTAGTTCTCAATTTAAACAACTTGGAAAAATAGCAGAAGAAGAAAGAAAAAAATTTGCGTCTGATCTTAATCAAACCAAGGAAGAGTTGCAAAATTTAATAATAAATAAAATAAATGAAATTGAATCAAAAAAAATAAATGAAAAGTTAGAAAAAGAAAAAATTGATGTAACTCTACCTGAGAGATCATTCATAAGAGGTAAAATTCATCCTATTTCACAAACTATAGATGAAATTTCTTCAATCTTTTCAGAAATAGGTTTTAGTGTTGAAGAGGGGCCAGATATTGAAAATGAATATAATAATTTTACAGCTTTAAATACTCCTGACAATCATCCTGCAAGAGATATGCATGATACATTTTACCTTGATGATAATAAAGAAATTTTATTAAGAACTCACACATCTCCAGTTCAAATTAGAACAATGTTAAAAGATAAACCTCCATTTAAGATTATAGCGCCCGGGAGAACTTACAGATCTGATAGTGATCAGACACATGCACCAATGTTTCATCAAGTGGAAGGTTTGCATATAGATAAAAACATAAACATGGGTCACCTAAAAGGTTGTTTAAATTATTTTATTAAAGAGTTTTTTGAAGTTGAAAAAATTAAAATGAGATTTAGACCAAGTCACTTTCCATTTACTGAACCTTCAGCAGAGGTAGACATTGGTTACGAAATTAAAGATGGAAAAATAGTTATAGGAGAAGGTGACCAATGGCTTGAAATTTTAGGCTGTGGAATGGTTCATCCCAATGTTTTAAAAAATGTGAAAATTGATCCATCAAAGTATCAAGGATATGCATTTGGAATTGGGATTGATAGATTAGCAATGCTTAAGTATGGTATTAATGACTTAAGAGCTTTCTTTGATTGTGATTATAGATGGTTAAACCATTTTGGTTTTGATCCTCTAGATGTACCAACAAATTATAGAGGCTTGAGTCGATGAAAATCACATTTGATTGGTTAAAAGATCATTTAGATACAAAATTAAAAGAAGACAAACTTTTAAAACAGCTAACAAATGTTGGGNTAGAAGTTGAAAGTGTAGAAAANTTATCTGNTGGTCTTGATTTGTTCAAAGTAGCAAAAATTCTAAANACAGAAAAACACCCAAATGCAGATCGACTTAAAGTCTGCGATGTTGATGTGGGAGAAAAAGAAATAAAAAAAGTTGTATGTGGCGCACCTAATGCAAGAGAGGGATTGATAACAATATACGCTCCTCCTGGAGCTGTTGTTCCAAAAAGTAAAGTAAAGTTAGTGATAGCTAAGATTAGAGATGTTACTTCATATGGAATGCTTTGTTCTGAGTCCGAATTAAATTTATCTGATGAAAGTGATGGAATAACAGAATTATCTTCAAAAAAATTTGAAAAGAGTATTGGAAAAAGTTATTTTTCAAAATCAAACTCTAATCTTATAGATCTGTCAATTACCCCTAACAGACCAGACTGTCTTGGTGTCAGAGGGATAGCAAGAGATCTTGTTGCTTCAGGTTTTGGAAAATTAAAAGATTTAAAAGAGAAAAAAATAAAATCAAAATTGAAACAAACTGTAAAAGTAAAAATTAATAAGGAAAAAAATCAAGGATGTGGTGCATTTGGAAGTTGCTTAATTACTAATGTAAAAAATGTTGAAAGCCCTCAATGGTTAAAAGATAAATTAGTTTCAATTGGTGAAAAACCAATTTCAGCAATAGTGGACATTACAAATTATGTCATGTTTGATATCAATCGTCCGTTACACGCTTATGATGCTGATAAAATTGAAAAAGGTATCATAGTTCGAAATTCAAAATCTGGAGAAGAATTTACAGCTTTAGATAATAAAAATTACAAACTAGAAGATGGAATGTGCGTAATTAGTGACAGTAAGGGTGTATTGGGATTAGGTGGAATTATTGGGGGCATAAGGTCTGGTACAGAATTTGATACTAAAAATATTTTATTAGAGTCAGCATATTTTGAACCTAGATCTATTAGAAACACATCAAAAAAACTAAATATAGATACAGATGCGAAGTTTAGGTTTGAAAGAGGTATTGACCCATTATCAATTGAAAATGGTTTAAATAAAGCGGCATTATTAATTAAAGAGATTTGTGGTGGAGAAATTAGTAAAATTGATACTCAAACAATTGAAACAAACAAAATTAAAAGCATTAAATTTGACACTAATTTATTTGAAAAAATAATTGGATTTAAAATTTCAACTAAAGAAATGTTTAAAATCTTAGAAGATCTTGGTTTCAAAATTAAAAAAGAAAAAAAATATTTAAAATTAACAATTCCAACATGGAGACCGGATATTTCACAAGAAATAGATATTGTTGAAGAGTTAGTAAGAATAACTGGTTATGATAAGATTGAAATTATAGATCCAGTTAAAGAAAGAACCAAATCTACTTTAACTCAGTCGCAAAAGTTATTTCATTTTTTACAAAGAGCAATCGCTTCAAAAGGTTATTTAGAGGCAATAACATGGTCATTTACTGACTCAAATTACAATGATCATTTTAAAAATAAGAATAAAGAAATTAAAATTGTAAATCCCATAAGTTCAGAATTAGGAGTTTTGAGAAGCTCAATATTTTCAAATCTAATCATGTATATGAATAAAAATTTGGACAGAGGTTTTAAAGATTTATCAATATTTGAAATAGGGCCAATTTTTACTGGCTCAAATCCAGGTGAACAAAACACTATAGTCTGTGGTCTGTCAGCGGGTAAAAGATCAAGATTNTCATGGATTGAAAAAGAGAGAAATGTTGATGTATTTGATGTTAAAAGAGATGTAGTTCAAACTTTAGTTGAGGCAGGTTACAATTCTAATAAATTTTTTATAGATAGCGAAACGCCAAATTATTATCATCCTGGCAAGTCAGGTAGATTGTTTTTAAATAGAGGTAAAGATCAAGTAGCAGCTTATTTTGGTGAAATTCATCCCAATATTATAAAAATGATAGATATTAAAACAGAGTCTTTAGTGGGTTTTGAAATTTTTCTAGATAATTTAAAATTACCAAAAAAAACATTAAATGATCAAAAAACTAAATTTGAAGTCTCAGATTATCAAAAATCTGAAAGAGACTTTGCGTTTATAGTTAATAAAGAAGTTAAAGCTCAAGATTTAATTAATGCTGTTTCAAGTGTAGATCAAAAATTAATTAGCAATATTAAAGTTTTTGATGTTTATGAAGGTGAAAACATTCCAGAAAAT